>Ga0209210_1001206_pt1 | contig 22528 bp, 29 predicted proteins | sample RifGroA1_FD_183991 | JGI IMG/M metagenome (GOLD analysis project Ga0209210, IMG submission 183991) | Contaminated groundwater microbial communities from Rifle, Colorado, USA - Rifle Groundwater A1 (SPAdes) (version 2) | ecosystem: Environmental > Aquatic > Deep subsurface > Groundwater >...
AAGTCTTTTTCCAGCAGTTTTTCTATTTCCTCTCTAAAATAACTAAATAATAATCTAATTGTGTTAATAACTTGCTGTTGATTATCTTTATCACTTATACCAACAAAAATAACTGATTTCAAGTCTTCATAAACAAGATAATAAATTCGGTGACTTCCATATCTTTTCTCTCTAAACCATTTTACATTTAATGGTTTTCCTGTATATGGATTTTCAGAAATCTCATCTTCAATTTTATCAACCCGCCTTTGAAAATCAACACCAAGCTTAGATAATTCTCTATTAAACCTAGCCGAATGATAAACTTTAAAGTTAGTCATGATATTGTTAATATAGAACTATTTATAAAATATTATCTTGTGTTAAGTTCACTTTCTAAATAAAAATTAGCACTCGCAAGCTCGTTCTATAAATCTTGGTTAACTCAGATTCAACATTGATGATGGTATTAATTGATAAATCTAGATTAAAATGATTATATGATCTGCGAATGAGGTGAGCAGGTATTTACTCTTTCCCCCACCATTTCTCTTCACAGAAAAATATAAAAACTTTAGAATTATTTATGATTATGGAACAAACTATTGATATTAGGAAAATGAATGAAGATTTGATTGCCTTAAAGTTAGAGGTTGCTAAAATTAGAGAAGATTTAGATTTCGCGCGTGATACTGAAGAAGCTTGGGAAGAAATAGATGAAGGAAAAGGCATTACAATGCCTAAAGAAGAATTTTTGAAAGAAATTGATAAATGGTAAAATATACTTATGCGCCAAGATTTCAAAAGACTTTTAAAAAACTGGATAATTCTTTAAAGATTCAAATAAAGAAATTAGTAAATAAAATTATTGAAAATCCTGAAATTGGAAAACCAATGAAGTATGAAAGAAAAGGAACGAGGGAAGTTTATGCTGGGAGTTTTAGGTTATCATATTCTTATGAACAAAATGCTAACGAGCTTATTTTCTTAACAATTTATCATAAGGACGAGCAATAATGTAACTTGCAAGTGGTAATAGACGAAAGGTTTTTATAGGACGAATTTTACTTGATTTTATGGAAGAAACTAAAAGGAAGAAGTTAGATGAACTTGTAGGAAAACTTGGAATGAGCCAATCATTAGCTGCGCTTTTGGATTCTGATGAATCTTATGAAAGATTTGAAGGAGCTGTTGAAGATTGCTTGAAAGAATATTTAGATGGGAAAAAGGCGATAATTGATATTGTTGATTATAGAAAAGTTCATTCTTCTCCTTCAACTTCAGAAATTGTTGGATGTTATGGAAGTCCCCGGATTTCTCCAAAACCAAAGATTGAAAGAATTGAACATGGAAGATCAATACCAATTAAATTAATAGAATATTTTAAGAGAAATTACGGAATAGGTTGTGAACCGAAATCATCTTTTGAAATAGCTCAAGAAGAATTTGGAGAGTGGGTTGAACCTAAAGGATTATCTAAATTTGAAAGAACTAGAAATAGAAGAAATTATTCTTCAAAAATAGGCGAAGTTCATCAGGTTGTTAAATTTTTAAAACAAAAACATAAATCAGATATTTGGTATGGGACATTGTAATTAATTTTACTCTTTTCCCTCCCCATTCCCATTCTCTTCCTGCACTTTTACCAAGTCAGTAACTTTATCACCTTGCTGAAGTTTTACAATTCTAACTCCTTGCGCGGCTCTTCCCATTACTCGGATGTTCTTCAAAGAAGTTCTAATAACAATTCCTTTTGCAGTTGTGATTATTATTGAATCAGAATCGTTTACTGAAACTGTTGTTACAACTTCGCCGGTTTTTTCTGAGACTTTGACATTGATAACGCCTTTTCCTGCACGAGCTGTTTTTCTATAGTCTTGAACAGCAGTTCTTTTACCATAACCATTTTCTGTAATTGTCATAACAGCAACTGTATCTAAAATTTCCAATGAAACAACTTCGTCGCCACTACCCATTTTTATTCCTGTGACACCATAAGAAGCTCTTCCCATTTCTCTAATATCATCACTGTTGAATTTTATTGCCTGCCCTTTTTTTGTCGCCAAGAGAACTTCCTGTTTTGGTTTGACAATTTCTACTCCAATCAAAAAATCAGAATTGTCATTCGGAAGATTTAATGCTCTAACTCCGCTGGCACGAAGTTTAGAGAAATGCTGCAGGGATATTTTTTTAACTATTCCTTTTTTAGTTGTCATAAATAATGAATCTTCAAAAGATTTAACTGAGATTACATTTGTAACCGCTTCATCTTTCAAATTTAACAGGTTAACAATTGCTTTTCCTTTGCTGTATTTTTCTGCTTCTGGAATGTCGTATGTTTTCAACCAATAAACTTTACCTCTTGTTGTAAAGAACATCAAGTAATCGTGCGTTGAACAAGTTATCATTTGCTTGACAAAATCTCCCATTGCTAAATTACTTCCAATCGCGCCTTTTCCCCCGCGCTTTTGCTCCCGATAGGATTTTACATCCATTCGTTTGCAATAACCTTTTTCAGTAATTGTCACAACAACTTCTTTTTTTTGCACCAAGTCTTTCTCTGAAATTTCCGCGACTTTTTGCAATACATATGTTCTTCTAGTATCCCCATATTTTCGTTTTAATTCGTTCAAGTCTTTAGTTATTAATTTTAAGACTTCATTGACATCTGAAAGTATTTTTTCATATTCTTTAATATTCTCATGCAGTTCTTTTTGTTCCCGCACGAGTTTTTCAACTTCTAAAGATGTTAGCTGCTGTAATTTTGTATCTAATACTGCCTGGGCTTGTTTTCTTGATAAATTAAATTTTTTAACTAATCCTTCCAAGGCCTCTATTGCGTTCTTAGATTTCTTGATTAGTGTAATTACAGCGTCGATATTATTTAATGCGATGAGCAAACCTTCAACGATTTCTAATCTTTCCTGCGCTTTTTTTAACAGGTATTTTGTTCTGTTTGTTATGACTTTTTTTCTGTATCTGACGTATTCTTCCAATATTTGTTTTAGGTTTAGGACTTTTGGTTGGTTATCTACTAGAGCTAAAATGTTTGCGTTGAAGTTGTCCTGCATTCTTGTGTATTTGTATATAGCGTTTGTTATGAATTTTGAATTTCCTCCTTTTCTTAATTCAATTACGATTCGTATTTTTCCTTTGCTTGATTCGTCTCTTAAATCTGAAACGTCCCGAAGTTTTTTGTCCTGTATCATTTTTGCGATTTGGGTGATTAAATCGGTTTTGTTAACCATGTATGGAATTTCTGTTATGACAATTGCATCTTTGCTGCGTACAGATTCAGTTGTTATTTTTCCACGCATTACCATTCTTCCTTTTCCAGTTTTGTAGAGTTCAAGCATGTCTCCTGAAACATAACCGCCTGTTGGAAAATCAGGGCCTGTTACGATTTGTGCAAGTTTTTCAAAAGTGATATCTGGATTTTTAATATAGGTGATTATCGCGTCGCAGATTTCTGTTAGATTGTGCGGCGGAATATTTGTTGCCATTCCTACTGCGATTCCTGTTGCGCCGTTTAACAATAAGTTGGGTAATTTTCCTGGAAGTAAAACCGGCTCTTTTGTTGAGTTGTCAAAATTAGGGATAAATTTTACTGTTTCTTTTTCAATATCTTCTAAGAGTTCTAAAGTGATTGGCATTATTCTTGCTTCAGTATAACGATAAGCTGCCGGCGGATCACCGTCGATTGAATTATGCACAAAAACTCCTGAAGCTAAAGCAAAGTTATGCGTTACATCAATGCTAATATCATATACGTCTTCATACTCCTGTAGAAATATTATTTCAACCACCTTATGATTTCCATTAATTTCTGCTAAAAGCAAGTTATTATCATTTTCATAATATTTATGCAAACCTAAATTCCATGAAGTAAAACTTTTTATTCCAAAAATATCTTTTCTTATTTTCTCAAAGTTTTCCTCATTTAAGGGAATATTCTTTTCTTTAAGGTAATTGCAAATTTTCAAAAATTTCTTTTTGCCCGTTTGATTTGTTTTTCTTTGTTTGTTAGTTTTAGTAATAGTATCATGGAATAATCTTTTATATTCTGGCATTTGCCACATTTTTTTCATAGTTATAGAAGCTCGTTTGCTTATTTCTTCAATAACTTCAGGATGATCTTTCAAATATCTTTTGTTAACTTCACTTAAAGTAACTGACATTTCCTGCCTATAATCTTCTTTTTTCCAATTCTCTAAATTTCTTTCAGATAATCTTTTTGAATATTTTTTTCTATTTTCTTCATTTGACCAGAATTTTTCTCTTCCTTTTTGCAGCTGTTTTCTATATTCCGGATCATTTTTGTGCTTTTCAGAAGTAAGATTATAATGTGTTTGCCAATGTTCTTTCCAGTTCATTCTCCTTATATTATGGGGATTATTGTTAAGTTTATTAAAATTAACGTGATGTCTTATTCTTCCTGAAGACTTTTGATAAATTCCATTTTCAATATTCCATTCATCAGATAATATATGTGCAAAATTCCATAAATTTAATTTTGGCTGAAAAATCATAGTATAACCGATAGCATTAGGATCATCTGATTTTACAGATAGTCTGGAATAAATGGGCATTAATGAATCTCCAGACTTTAGTTCTTGGGCGTCTTTATAATCTCCATCTTTTAACATAAATTTATGATTAAGAGTGCATTTTATTTCTTCCCCATTATCAAGGATGACTTTCATAATTTCCGTGTTTTCTTTTGTTTTTCTTGGGTTTTTTATTTCAGCTATCTTTATTATCCCCTCATCCATAGTATAAGTAAAATTTCTTTTTCCTTGTTTATGTTCTTCAATAAGTTCAGCAAATGATAAATTTCTTCCATCTGCAAGTTTAATTTTAGTATCGGCCGTAAAACACCCGAAGTTTCCTTGTCCGTAAACTAATGGATATCTTAATGAGAAATCCTGCGCCATCCGCACTAATGCGTCGTAAACTGCTGTATCTCCATGCGGGTGGAACTTGCCAATAACATCTCCGACAATACGTGCTGATTTTTTTGTTTGAGTTCCGGGTTTTAATCCCATTGCATTCATTGAATAAAGAATTCTTCGCTGAACTGGTTTCAATCCGTCTTCTGCTGAAGGAATAGCTCTGCTTACAATAACTGACATAGCATAATCTAAGTATGCCTTTTTCATTTCGGTTGATATTTCAGTGTTTATGATTCCTTTTTCATCTTTAACATCTATTGGTTTTTCTTCTTCTGTCATTTTAAATTTTTATTTACCACTCATTTCATTCGTGTTATCTATGGCTACGAAATCACCTTCGGTAGATTTCTTCGCTTAAGATTTATTTTAAGTGAGAATAATTTTGATGTGGGGTGTGCTAGTATCATTTTATGCAACTTCCTCCCCTTTGCTATCCATATAAGCCATCAATTCGTCTTCGTTTAATTCTTTTTGAATAATATTCACACCTTTCCATTTACATTTTCGGCATTCCCACATTCCACTTTTCTCTTCGCCAACAACAACACCCACATCATCACTCTCGCACTTTGGACATTCCCTGATTTTAAAAGTTTTTTCAAATTTTTTAGACGATGTTTTGTTTAGATTTTTTGTTGAAGAATTATCAGATTGCTTTGACGATGTAAAAGATTTATTTTTCTGCATGGCTTTTTTGTATTCAGCTGGAGAATCATATCCTTCTTTAATCCAGGCTGGTGTTTCTAATTTTCCCATTTTAATATAATTTGGCTCCTAAAGGAGTATTTAATTCAGGTTGAACTAAGAGACATTTATTTTTTTCATCTGGAACTCCGAGAGTTAAAACTTCTGATATGAAATTTCCTATTTGCCTTGGCTGGAGATTGATAATACCTAAAACTAATTTATCTTTTAATTCTTCTTTTGTGTAATTATCAACTAATTGAGCTGATGATTTTTTAATTCCTATTTCTTTACCAAAATCAATTTTTAATTTGTAAGTTGGTTTTTTTGCTTCTGGAAAATCATCTATACTAATTATTTTTCCGACTCTTATGTTTAACTTTTTGAAATCATTTATATCTGCCATTTTATTTATTTATCTTTTTGTTTAATTTATTATCTACTAATTTATTTTTATTAGGGTAACAGCATATAACATTATCTAAGTATTCTATTCCACAAAAATAAGGGCATATAGAGACATTTTTTATTGCACATTTGTGGATATTTGTTCCTTTGGCTTCGTTCCAAGGACATTTCATTTGTTTCCAAGATGTTTTATCTTCAGATACTAAATCAATATCCATATTTGCTCCATCAAGTTTTTCTAATTTTCCCATTTTAAACATCCAACATTGCCTCCTTTGCGTTTTCTGCGATGAAATCTTTTCTTCCCTGCACGTCGTCCCCCATAAGCATTGAGAAAGTGTGGTCTGCCTCGACGGCGTCTTCAATGTAAATCTTTTTTATTTTTCTGGTTTTTGGATTCATTGTTGTTTCCCAAAGTTGTTGTGATGACATTTCTCCTAAACCTTTGAATCTGTTTACAACTGGATTTCCACCAAGCTTCTCGATTGTTTTCTTTAATTCGTCGTCGGTGTAAACATAGTAATCTTTGTTTTTTCTAATTTTGAATAAAGGGGGCAGCGCAATGTATACGTTTCCATTTTCAATTAATTGCGGCATGAATCTGAAAAAGAAAGTTAACAACAATGTCTTGATATGTTCTCCATCTACGTCGGCATCTGTCATAATTATTATTTTATTGTAACGTAACTTTTCTAAGTTAAATTGTTCTCCGACGCCGACTCCAATTGCAATAATTAAATTTGCAATTTCTTCACTTCCCAATGCTTTCGTTGGAGCTGCTTTTTCAATGTTTAGAATTTTTCCTTTTAATGGGAGTATTGCCTGGAGTTCTTTATTACGGGCCTGTTTTGCGCTATTATGGACAAAAACTCCTGATGCTAATGCAAAATTATGAGTATTAGGAATTTCAATATCATAAACATCAATTTTATTATCTAATTTTTCAATACTCTTAATCTTGTGATTGGAATTTTCAACTGCTTCCAACATTAAATCAAAATTTCCATCAAAAAATCTTTCACAAAAAGTTTCCATACTCAGAATATTTTTATCGTTATTTTTAATTCGAACTTCATCAAAAGAATTAACGGAGCCATTTTGTTCTAGAACAGATTTCATAAACTTAATCGTCTTATTATAATAAGTTTTATTTAAAGATTCATTTCTTTTTTTTCTAAATTCTGGTGTCCATTGCCCGCTAGTCTTTTGTCTTCTCCAAATTATTAAAGTTTCATCTTTCCATTGTTCTTTTGCAAGATTAGATAAATACACTTTAGCGTCGAGATTCTCCTCAAAAAACTTCTTAACTTTCTCAGACGCCTTTTTACGATTAATAGGATTTGACCAATATTTCTTTTGTTCAATATTCAATCTCTCAGTATTAATTTTTCTATATTCCTCATTAGATTCATAAAACTCTTTAAACTTTTCAACCATAAATTCCTTGTATTCATCGTTCTCCCATTGTTTCTTAGCCCTTATTGAAAGCATTGTATTCATTTCAGGTTGCTTTGCCCAATTGCTTATTTTTTCTTTGTATTCCGTAGTTTGATGAGCCAATTTTGCTTTTTCTTTAATATCTTCTCTATGAATAGTTTTGTCTAAATGCTCTGTATGAAGAATTAAATGTTCTTCTTTAGACATCCTAATAATATTGGTTGGATTATTATTTAATTTATTAAAATCAATATGGTGTTTATGTGTTCCTTGATTTTCTTCATAAATTTCATTTTCTAAGTTATATTTGTCTGCAAGCATATGTGTAAAAACCCAAGTTTTATTTTGATCCCATATCATCTCATATCCTTCAATAGTTATTCTTCCACCAATTTTAGATAATCTTTTATGAAAAGGCATTAAAGAATCTTCTTTATTTAATTCCTTAGCTTCTTTATATGCTCCATCTCTTAACATAAATTTATGATCTGGAGTACAAATAATTTCTTGGTTATTATCTAAAATAACTTTTATAACTTCAGCATCTTTTTTTGTTATTCTTGGATTTTCAATTTTTTCAATACCCACATTTCCATTATCCATAATTGTGTAACAGAAGTTTTCTTTATTTTCATTGTATTCTTTAACTAATTCTTTAAACGATAAATTTCTTCCATCTGCAAGAGCTATTTGTGTATCCCCCTCAAAACAACCTCCAGCTGATTCACCTTCTACGATATATAGTTCAGTGTCGTCGGATTTTTTAGCTGAGCAATCTGCTAATTTTCCTGGAAGCCCTCCTAAAGAAAAAGCGTTTTTTCTTCGAACTAAATCCTTTGCTTTTTTTGCAGCGAGCCTTGCTTTAGCAGCCTGCAATGATTTATCTGTTATTTTTCTTGCGACGTTTGGATTTTCCTCAAAGAATTCACTTAATGCCGAACTAACAATAGAATCAACCTGGCCTTTGATTTCTGAATTTCCTAATTTTGTTTTTGTTTGTCCTTCAAATTGCGGTTGTGGAAGTTTTAAGTTGATTATTGCTGTTAGTCCTTCTCTTACATCCTCGCCACTTAATGATTCTCCATCATTTTTCCCGTTTTTTAATAAACCTTTTTTCTTTGCATAGTCATTTATTACACGAGTTAAAGCAGTTTTGAATCCAGCGACGTGAGTTCCACCTTCGACAGTGTTTATAGTATTTACAAAACCAAATATATTTTCATTGAATGATGAGTTGTATTGGATAGCTATGTCAATTGTGACGCCGCTTTTTGGGTCTTCTCTTTTGAAGTAGACTGGTTTTGCATGTATAACTTCTTTAGATTGATTTACCCATTTTACAAATTCTATTAATCCTCCATGATATTGGAAGATTTCTTTTTTATCTTTAACTTCATCAATTAAATTTATTTTAAGCCCAGCATTCAAAAAAGCTAATTCACGAAGCCGGGTTTCCAAGACTTTATAATCAAAAACTACAGTTGAGAAGATTTCTTCATCTGGAAAGAAAACAATTTTTGTTCCTGTGTCATCTTTAGAAGAAGATTTTCCAATAATTTTTAATTTGGTTTTTGTAATTCCTTTTGAGAATTCCATTTGGTAAATATTTCCGTCCCTTTTTATTTCTACAATTAATTTTTTTGATAATGCGTTTACGCAGGAAATACCCACACCATGCAGTCCTCCGGAAATCATATAACTTTTTTTGTCGAATTTTCCGCCTGCGTGCAACCGTGTTAGTGCAACTTCAACTGCCGGTATTTTAAGAGTTGGATGCAAATCTACTGGAATTCCTCTTCCATCATCTTCAATGACAGCAGAGCCGTCTTTTTTTAATATGATTGTAATATTTTTACAGAAACCTGCCAGAGCTTCGTCGACAGAATTATCTACTGCTTCGTAAACTAAATGATGCAACCCGTCTTTGCCTGTTGAGCCGATGTACATCGCAGGACGTTTTCTGACACCTTCCAGACCTTCGAGTACTTTAATCGATTCTGCATTATACGCTGATTTATCTTCTGACATTTTGGATATTTTTCAATAACTATTTATTTTTGTAATCAGATTTTCCGTCGAGAAACGGAGTTATCTTATAAAAAATTCAATAGAGTTTAAAAACCTTGCTGTCAAAATTTAATGGGATTAGGGGTTAATGGGGTTAAATCTTGATTTTGATTTGACTTCGTCGAGGGAAATCATTTATTTTTCTTAGAACCAGATTTTTTCTTTTTAGTAATTTTCTTTTTACTCTTTTTCTTAATAACATTAATCTTTTTGATTGTACTCTCAGAACCGTCTTTTTGTTTCTTTGTAATCCAACGAACTTTTCGTCTTTTCATTAACATATTTTTTCTGCATTTTGAAGAACATAAATGTTTTACTGTGCCATCTATTAAAACATAAGTTAATCCTCGTGGGATGTCGTAATCGTGTCCGCAATAACTGCATTTAGGCATTAAGTATACGCTCCCTTTGAAACTTTTGATTTAATTCTTCGCGCTTCGATTTCTGTTTCTCTTAACATAAGAACGTCGTTTAATCTTATTGGGCCTTTGACATTTCGTCTCATTGAACGGCCTTGGTCTCGTCCTTCGAGGACTTTTACTTTTACCTGCGTTATCTCGCCACGAAATCCTGTTCTTCCAATAATTTCTTCAACATGGCCAGGTGCTGCTTCGCCAGTTACGATTTTATCGCTTCTAGATCCACCTTGCTTACTTTGTCCTTGTTGTGATTTCTTATCTTGTGGTCTTTGTGATTTTGCCATTTTAATTTCCGTAAATAGTCATTCCCTGCACTTTAGTTATTATTTTAGGAGTTACATCTGTAATTGAAGCTAATTGAACTAATCCATCTTCTTTTGCTTGGGCTAATGCACCAAATCTATCTTTTGAAGTATAATTTCTTTTTTCTAATTCTGAAATGGGATTAAATATATTACCGCCTTTTTCATAATATCCCTTGATACAAAAAGTTCTTGTTTCAGCGAATACATTTTGTGTTTGAGCTGCCATTTTATTATTTCAAAGAATTTATTTCGTTTTTAGCGTCGCCAGCTTCAATAACGGCAACACTTGAAGTTGCAACCTGCAAACCTGCTGCAATTCCTAATTTTTGTTTAGAATCAATTTCCTGACATTTTATGTTTTTTTCTTTGCACAAAATTGGAATGTGCTGGATAATTTCTTTTGGCTCGACGTCAGAAGCGTAGACAACTAACTTTGCAGTTTCTCGTTCAATCGCTTTTGTAACTTCGTTTGTGCCTTTTTCTATTTTTCCAGATTTTCGCGCTTTCTCGACTATTGAATAAATGTCTGCCATATTGATAACCCAAAAACTTAGAGAATAATATCCTCCATTTAGTCATTGGATAAAATAGTATGAAAAATTTGGTTTTTAAATGTTGCTATGAAAAAACACCGCCCGAATAATGTTTGATTAGTTAGGATTGAATAAGAATAAATTATTTATACTTATTATTTATGTAATTTATATGTTAAGAGCAAAAATTCAAATTGTTTATCCTGAATTTCCAGATACATTTTGGAGTTTTAGAGAATCATTGAAATATGTTGGGAAAAAATGGGTTATGACTCCGACGGGCGCAGCAACTGTTGCTTCAATGTTTCCTCAGGAAGATTTTGAAGTTCAGAGAATTATTGATTTGAATGTTGAAGAATTAACTGAAGAGAAAATTAGAAGCGCAGATTTATTGGGGATTTCGTCAATGAAAATTCAGGAAGGTTCACGAGATGAAATTGTTGATAGAGCGCATTTTTATGGAGTTCCTGTTCTTGACGGCGGGCCAGGTCCATCATCTTATCCTGAAAATTCAAAAGCAGATTTTGTTTTTCGAGGAGAAGCAGAGTTAATACTTCCTGCGTTTTTAGAAGATTTCAAAAGTGGAAACGCAAGACATTTTTATACAGAAGAAGATGTTATTAGTCAAGGGCGTTTTAATATTCCTTTATTGAGAAACGGCAAGCCCGATTTGTCGTCGACGCCGATTCCTCGCTGGGATTTATTAAGATTAGGTGATTATAATTCTGTAGGAATTCAATATTCCCGCGGATGCAAATATAATTGTGAATTTTGTGATGTAGTTGTTTTAAACGGACGAATTCCGAGGACAAAATCTCCTGAACAAATGATACATGAATTTCAAGCAGTAAAGGATACTGGATTTATGGGTTCGGTTATGGTTTTAGATGATAACTTAATGGGAAATGTGAAAAATCTTAGAGAGTTCTTGCCTTATTTGGAAAAGTGGCAAAAAGATAATGAATTTCCATATCCATTGTTTACTCAAGCAAGTTTGGATTTGGCGTTTGATGAAAATAAAGATATTCTTGAGAAGATGGTTAAGGCAGGATTTGAAGAAGTTTTTATTGGTTTAGAATCTGTTGATGAAGATGTTCTTAAAGGAATGGGTAAAAGGCAAAATACAAAAATGTCTCCATTAGAATCTGTTCAGAGAATGCAAAAGGCAGGACTTAATGTTTCCAGCGGTTTTATCGTCGGAAGCGATGAAGACAAGCCAGATGTTTTTGAAAAATTATATGAGTTTATTCAAACAGCAGGGATAGTAATTCCAATGCCAGGTTTGCTAATTGCGTCAAAAGGCACTCCGCTTTATGAGCGGCTTGAAAAAGAGGGGCGTTTGCGTACACAAACAAAAGGAGATAATACTCATCAATTAAGTTTAAATTTTAAACCAAAACTTGATGAAAAATTTTTGATTGAAGGATATGTGGATATGCTTGAGAAATTGTTTGACCCCAAGAATTTTTACGATAGGGATAGAGTTTTACAAAGAAATAAAGGCCCAATAAAAAGAGTCTCCCATTTAAATCTTGAAGGCATGGTTGCTTTTGGAAGGTCCTTGCGAAATCATCTTTTTGCTCCAGATGTTGTTGAGTATACCAAATATTTATTAGGGACTCTTGCAACAAATCCACGGTATTTTCCCGACGCTGTATCAAATTCAATTAAATTGGACCATTATAAGGCAATAACTCGCGCTTTGTCTGATGCACATGGTTTTACAAAACAAACAGAAACACTTTACGAGCAATTTTCAACTTATCTTGAAAATCTTTCTCAAAGATGTGATGTTAAGGAGAAAGTCAGGCAGGTGAGAAAAAGAGCAGACTCAATTTTAAAAAGCGCTGAAGAAAAATGCCATGAACTTCATAGGGATTTTAGAAAAGAAGCTACTGAACAATACGAAACATTAAAAGTAAAAATCCACGAAGAAATGGGGAAGTATGGAATTCCTATTTCAGAATTTATATCTACATAATTTACTATAAAGTAAACCATGAATCTTAACATCATTTACTTTTAATCTTTTGCTCAAATTCTGTTTCAATTAATAATTTGCTGCGCGAGGACACCAAGGTTTCCTTCGCTTAACCTTCCTTTCAAATGTCGCAGAGTTAACATAGGGTTAATAACACGACGACTTTGGAGGAGTGCAATTGTTGTGATGTTGAGTGATTATTAAAGAAGGGTTATTTTTATCATGATATTAAACATAGATCTGCGCTTGCGAGCATTCATCAAAAAGCTTAAAAATAGGATTTCTTTTCGTTGATAATGAGAACACTTGAAGTAATTGTTGGATTAGGATTGGCATTAGGCGGTCTTTCTACAGTTTATGCAGATAAATATATTGTGAATGCAAAGCCAAAGGATGAGATATCTAAATCACTTTTACCAAATGATGATTTTGAGAATGCAACGGCATTTGGTCAAGATGAAGAAATGTCCGGGTACACAAATAATGAGGCAACAATTCAGAATCAACCGGGGCGTTTAATTAATGGGGTGGTGGCAGAAACAGGTCATGCAGGTAATCCAGGGGGAAAATCTATATGGTTCAGATATGAAGTAATAGATTACAGGACGATCGTAAGTATTGATACGATAAGGAGCGATTTTGATACTATCATGGCTGTTTATACATTGAATGAAGATAAAACTTTAACAGAAGTTGTAGCAAATGATGATATTGATTTTAATATGAACGAAAGTAGGAGCAAAGTTACATTTGAAGCGGTACCTGGGACATTTTACTACATAGCAGTAGATGGGAAGAATGTTGAACTGTCTGGAGATTATCCAGAAGCAGCAATGAGTGGTACAGTCAATCTTACGACAACAATAGAAGAAATTATTTATGAAACACCAACACCAACTCCCACACCAACAATAAACTTTTTTTCTAAATATGACCTTTATCCCATAACCGCATTAAAAAAAGGCGATGGCATAATCAACAGCAACGATTTAATCAAACTAAAAGAGATGATTACAGATAAAGCAATCTGGTCAGATTGTACATCTTGTACAGAGGAGCAGAAAAGATACACAGGTAAAGATCTTTTTATGTTCCAGTCATTTTGGAAACAATCACAAAGAATGGATTAATTTTTCCAACTCACATCAACATCATCCGTCCTCTGCCCCGGCAAATTTTGTTGTTTAATTAAACTTAATTATTTTGGGATAGAAATATCTAGAGGAATAGACATTCCAATTTTTTTAAGAATTGATTTGAGGATATCGGTTCTTTTTTTGAATGCTACAATACCTATACTTTTTACTTCATTTGTTTTTGTATCCCGCGTAATTAAAACTTCTGATTCATATTGTTCGGTGTATTCTGTTTCCGGCGGAGCGCCGAATGAAACTTCTAAGTAGTCTGTTTCTTCATCATAATAAACATCAATAGCTTCTTTCATTTTATTTTATATTTCTAACGAAATGTGATGATATGATAAATCCATCGCCGTTTAATATTTAACTAAAACCATCATAAATTTATTCATTGAATATCTCTCTTTATAATATTTGTAATAATATCTAACATTTTCATCTTTTAAAGAGGGCAATATTTTGTCTGGATTTTCAATTGTTTCAATTATTCTTTCTTTTTCAGAAGATATTTCTGGATGTCTTCTAATTATATGTATCCAATTCCAATCGGTCATTCTTAGTGTTCTGCCTGTTTCATCCTTTGTTTGAAATTTAATTACCATTTCTATCTCCAACTAACGTCGACGTCGTTGGTTCTTTGTCGAGGAAGAATATCTAATTCTTGTGCTTTTTTTCCTTCGAATTTTATTCCAGATTTAAATTCAATTTCGCCAAGATAAGCAATCATTGCGCCGTTGTCGACGAGAAGGGAATTTGGGACTGTGAAAAATTTTGCTCCTCGCTCTTTACACATTGTTTTGCACATTTCTTGAAGGCGTTTGTTGCATGCGACTCCGCCGCCTAAAACTAATTCCTTTTTTCCAGTATGAGCCATTGCTCTTTCAGAAACCTCGACGAGCATTGCGAAAACTGTTTCTTGAAGTGAGAAACAAAGATCTTCGAGGGTGTAATTTGGTTTATTTGATTTGTCTCGCTTCGCTCGAAATCTTTTGAGATTGTTAACTTGATTTATGTAATCATCAGATGAATCTAGACTAACATTTTTTAATAACTCACGAGTTTGTGAGGAGGGTAAATTATTTTTATTCATTTTTTCTAATTTTTGTTTCAAATTTGTCAAAATTCCAGAGAATGCGACGTCCATTCCTTTTACGATGTAGGGTAGTTCTATGTAATTTTTTTCTGAGGATTTTTTTGCGAGCTCTTCGATTTTTGGGCCGCCGGGAAATCCTATTCCACATTCTCGCGCGAAAGTATCAATGAAATTTCCGATGCCGAGATCGAGAGTTTCTCCGAAGACTCTGTATTTGCCGGATGCGTAGGCAATGATTTGTGTGTTTGCGCCTGACGCGTAAAGTAAAACAGGGTTTTTAGCACCGGTTAATTTTCCAATTTCTAAATGTGCAACGCAATGGTTTACTGGAACCAAAGGTTTGTTTAATTTTTTAGAAAGTTCTTTTGCGAATTTTAATCCTTCAAGAAGACATGGAGATAATCCTGGACCTTGTGAAAATGCAATCGCGTCAATTTGTTTCTCGTCGATGTTTGCTTCTGTTACTGCTTCAAAATATAATTCGTGCTTGTGTATTTCATGATGCTTTGCCGCGTCTATTGGTATTATTCCTCCTTTCTCAGTCGTGTAAGTGTGTTTTTTGTTTGCTAAGATTTTTCCGTCTTTCACAATTCCAATTCCAAAAGTGTGTGCTGTTGATTCAATTCCTAAAATTGTTGCCATTTTTTTATTTTTATTGCATATGATTTAATTTCACTTGGAGTCATATAATATTTTCTTATTTTCTTAGCGTAAGGGTTTTGTTCATTTTTAACCATAGCGTAATAAAGTTCTTTTGCATATCCTTTTCTTATTGATAATTTGTTTACTTCCATTTCTTCTTTTGTTCTTGCAGAACCGTTTATCCAATATGATATACCCACAAAAAAGTATTTGATCCATCCCATTTTTGTAAATCTTTCTAAATGGCTCAATTCATGAGATAAAACTCCAATTAAATATTGGTTATCATTTAACAATTTTTTATTAATTCTAATAACATTAATAAATGGAAGTTTAGTTGCACCGCCAACATATTTTTTAGATTTGGTAGTATATAGATAAAATTTTTTGTGTTTTAGTAAAGGAAAAGACTTTTCAATTATGTCTTTAGTTGTTTTTTTGAGATTATCTCTTCCTAAAATTGTTGCCATATAAATAGAGAGAAATTGTATATTAAAAAATTAACTAATCAATAAAAATATAAAAAATAAAATAAAAATTAAGATTTATCTTCTTTTCTTTTTAGCAGCTTTCTTCTTTGCTGGTTTCTTTTTCTTTTTGCCGCCTCGAGCCATCTTTGCTTCACATACGTTTCCTTTTCCGTCAACATAGTAAAGATATCCTGATTTTCGTTTTACAATGTTTTTTGCGATTACTGTGCCCATTTTTTATTTTTATTGACCTCCTTTTAATTATTATTTATAAAATTAAAACTAAATTAGTATTTAAACCTTTCCTCGTCGATGATTTCTTTTACCAATTTTGAATATTTTTTGTTTAAAGGAATCTCAACAACTTTTACAAATGAGTTTCTTGGTTTTATCGTCGGCAGAAATGGCTTGCAAATTCTTTTTTCTAAGACATTATTGTCTTTGTCAAGCCAAATTATCAAGAATGGAAAAAAACAAAACAGCGAATGAAATGTTGTTTTAGTTGGTTTTTGAAAATCAAAAAGAAGCGGAGAAGCTTTTTCTCTTCGAGAAAACATTAGGCCCGAGAATTTTTTAAAGCCAGAGACTTTTTTCACATCTAAGCTAACCTCTTTATTTTTTATTTTAATTATCATTTCTTTGCAACACTCCATATTAATTCAAATTGTTTCCTGTACGAATCTGCAACACTTTTATTTCTAATTATTATAAGATGATTAGGATTTCCCCATATTAACATCTGTACATTGTCCTCATAAATTTGAATAGGGTTTTCATTAAAAAACTTTTTTGGAACTTTTTTGTATGAAGAACTTCCTTTTTGGAAAATGCCTTTTGCTCCTTCCTGAATTATAACTCTTTCTTTAATTTTATAATACAATAAGTCGCGTTCATATTGCGCAACGACCAATTCAAATTCTTTTTCCGGAATGTATTCGTCAACCGCAGTGCATAAAACTTCTTTATTTTTAGAATTCTTTAGATTATTGATTATATCTTTTAAAGCAATTCCCACAACATTTTTTCCCTTATAAGTTTCTACAACTAATGATTGTTTTGATGCTTCATTTAATTTAGAAAGCTCTGGAAGAATTTGTTTAAAGCTTTCAGTCTTTTCGTTTAGATATTCTAAGATTAACTTTGGATCAATCGCTTTGAATAACTTTGTTTTTCCCTCTATAACAGAACTTACAAATCCTTTTTCCATTAATCGTTTAAGTGAATCATAAGTTACTTGTCTATATAATCCGGCTTTTTCTGCGAGTTCATATGCTGAGTTCTGGCCTTTTGAAAGCAGAGCTAAATACACCCTTGTCTCATATTCTGTCAATCCAATTTGTTTTAATATTTCCTTATTCATATTAGTATGATATCATACGAATTAAGTATTTATATAGTTTTTTGTGATATTAATATTAATTACTAAGGAGTAAAAAATGATAACAAAAAATATTCTTATCAGTATGCTGATTATTCTAGTTTTAACTTTAATGATTGGAAATATTTTCATGTTCACAGTTAAAGAGAGGGCAACAGAAAAAATTATTGAGAATAAAAAACCAATAAGAATTGGCATAATCAATTATCCTGGATTTGCACCTTTCTATATAGCTGAAGAAAAGGGATTTTTTGAGAATCAAGGAGTAAATGCTGAAGTTGTTTTAATTTCAGATCCGAATCAAGCCATCTCTCTTTTAGAAAGTAATGATGTACAGATGCTTTTTAGTTCAGCAGATTTTACACCTATAGTTAAAGATGCAGGAGTGGATGTAAAAGAGATATTTGCATCAGATATTGGTTATGGTTCCGATGGATTATTAGTTAAAAATGATGTAAATTCAATTGAAGATCTAAAAGGAAAAACGATCTATCTTGGAAAAGGTTATCCTTCACACTTTTTATTTAGATTTCTAACCGAACAAGCAGGATTTGAAAATGGAGATGTAACTATTGTGGACATGGGCGCAGATCAAGTAGGAGCAGCTTTTTTTTCTAAACAGATAGATTATGGGATGAGTTGGGAACCTTGGTTATCAAAAGCTTCAGAAAGAAAAGATGGAAGACTATTCTTCTCAAGTAAAGATATTCCTGGAATTATAACTGACACATTTATAGTTAGAACGGATATTTTAGAATCAAGAAACGGTGATATAAAAGCAGTAGTTAGAGCTTGGTTTGATTCAATAGAGTTTATAGAATCTAATCCAGATGAAGCTAATAAAATTATGGCTAAAAACTTAGGTTTGCCAGTAGAAGATTTTAAACTACAAATTAAAACAGTAAGATTTTTAGATTACAATCAGAATTTAGAAAAGTTTGGGACATCTTCTAAATTAAACATACATGAATTAACAAAAAAAGCTGTAGAAATCTATAAGGAAGACGGTATAATCACTTCAGAAATTGATTCCAATGAAATTGTTGATTCTACGCTATTAAATGAATTATACTCATAAAATGTCAAAATGCAACTCAGAAAAAAAATTTCTAAAAGAAAATACTTCATTTATGGGATCGAGGGATTTTTCTTACTTCTAGTAATCTGGTCTTTATTAACATACGGAGGCATAGTTAAACCTTATTTCTTACCTTCTCCGATAGATACTGCAAATTCTACAATTATATTATTTAAAGAGTACAATCTTTTATCAGACATACTTGCCAGTTTAAATAGAATTTTAGTTGGGTTTGTATTGGCAGTTATTATAGCTGTCCCACTAGGAATTATAATTGGAACGATAAATCCGATAAAAGCTTTTTTTGAACCGATTATTTCTTTAATACGATATATACCTCCATCGGCATTTGTACCTATTGCTATATTATGGTTTGGAGTTGGGGATATGGAGAAATTCTTTATCATTTTTATCGGTACTGCACCTTATCTACTTTTTTTAGTTGCAGATATCGTTTCACGTGTAAAAAATGAATTTATAGATGTTGCTTTAACTTTAGGTGCAAACACTAAAGAATTATATACAAAGGTTATAATTCCAAATTCACTACCTGAAATTTGGGATTCAATGAGATTTATGTTTGGAATTTCATGGACTCTAATTGTCATAGCAGAAATAATTGCATCTAATTCTGGCTTAGGTCATGTTATGATTCAATCTCAAAGATTTTTACAAACTTCTAATGTAATTGGAATAATAATCTTAATTGGTCTTCTTGGACTTTTTACGGACTATCTGTTTAAATTAAGTTACAATAAACTTTTCTATTGGTCAGAGAAGGAGAGATAAAATGTTAAGAATAAAATCCTTGTCTAAAACATATATGAATGAGTCGAAAGTAATAGAGGTACTTAGAGATATAGATATAAACATAAGTGAAAAAGAATTTGTAGTTATAATTGGTAAGAGTGGTTGCGGAAAGACTACTTTATTAAAATGCATATCTGGACTTGTCAATCCTACAAAAGGAGAAATCAATTTAAATGATAACAAAATTGTAAAACCTAATAAAGATATTGGCTTTGTTTTTCAAGATTTTTCTTTATTTCCCTGGCTTACTATAAGAGAGAATTTTGAATTTGGATTAAAACTAAAAAAATTATCTAAATCAAAAATTAACGAGATAGTCAACTATTACTTAAATATAACTGAACTAAAAAATTTTGAAGATTCCTATCCAAAGGATTTATCCGGAGGGATGAAACAAAGAGTAGCCATTGGAAGAACCTTAGCGAATGATCCAAAAGTTATTCTTATGGATGAACCTTTTGGGTCTCTTGATAGTCAAACCAGAACTAAAATGCAAGAATTCTTAATTAAGCTCTGGGAGAAAGAACATAAGACTATAGTTTTTGTAACACATGATATTGACGAAGCACTATTGTTAGCAGATAAAATTTATATTATAAGTAAAAAATCTGGAAATATCTCTATATGTTTAAACATTCATTTTAACAGACCAAGAAAACTTGAAATAAAAAATACCCTTAAATTTATGAAACTAAAAAATAAAATTATTCACTTAATGGAACAATAATTTTCTCTATCACTCTTAAATTTTATTTTTTTATTCTATTTTCATCTTTATACATTCAATATATTCCATCCTAATTCGCAGGCGGCTTCAATCATCTCCCCTTCATAATCTTCTTTTCCATAATTATGAATTGGATAACCTTTCATTTTTGACAATTCTAATAAGTATACACCCCATATATAATCTTCTACTCTCGAGTTAGTTGGAAAAGTATGTTCATCTAAAACTCTTCCCTCCATAAGAAATGCGATTGTAGATTCAGCATTTGTAAATCTTGGTCCGTCATGATTCTGTTCATAAAAATTATTTATTCGATAAACTTCATTCACTCTTCCTAAATCAATTACCTTTTCTTTCAGTAATCTTTCACTTATCAATGGAGAATAGAATTGATTTTCTTGTGAATTTAAAGGTGTTAATATTCTTTCATTGTATTTCTTAAAATTATCTAATAAAAGTAAATGTAAATTTGTAAAGCTTAGATCAGCCATACTTGTTCTATACTGATGCAATGCATTATCAAATTAAAGTTCTTTTCTGTCTAACAATCCTTTCTTTCGTACTGGATTAATCATTCTGTCAATGACTTCATGCATTGAATCATATAATGCACCGATAGTTGCTCTCCGTGAAAACTGCCAACCATCGACGATTTCTTCTTCGCTCATTTTGGCGGAAAAATCGTATACTTTATCATGAAACGAAAAATTATGAAAAAAGGTATAAGGCTCGCTATGTAAATCTATTATAACTCCCACTCTTCTCATTGAATCAAGATAAATAGAAATTGCAAAGCTTTTAACCAAAGGAAGATTAAACTTTCGAGTCATCTCCTCTAAACTTTCAGATATTAAATCGTTTATATCTTCCTTGTCCATATTTTAATTAAAATAAATAGATTATAAATACTGTAGTTCTCACTTATCAATCCTAATTTTTTTATCGTTTTTATCTATTCCAGAAACAATTTGAATTCTTGGAGCAGGAACGCCAAAATAGTGTGAGAACATTTCTTTAAGTTCAAGATTTATCTTATCATGCGTTGTCGACGTCACCTTGACTAAATATCTGTCGTTGCCGAAGTTTTCTATTTTTTGCTGCGAGCATCCGATTTTTACTTTTAGGGTAAAATTATTTTGAGTTATTACGCCCATATGAATAATTATTTAGTGGAATTTATAAATTTAATTGAGATATCTTTATATTAATTGTTTGTTAAATTTCGACACTCTGTGTTATTAATTTTTTAGTATAATTGCTTGCTCCAAAGTCGCAAGATGAATTTCTCGAAATTGAAAACCACCAGCGGGTTTCTCACACTTCCTGCAACCATGCTTCGCGAAGGACTTTGTTAGGATTTCTCGTTGACTATTAATTTAATGCAATAATTTTATTATGTGTTGTGTTTTATAGATATTATTCCTGATTAAACGCTTTAATGATAATCTATTCAATTATTTCCTGAAAGCCATTTTGGAAGTTTAGATATGTTTTCAGAATTTTTCTCTCTTGCTTTTAATATTTTGTAAAATTGATTTATGTTTTTGTCACAGACAAAATCGTGCTGTCTGAAGCCACCGCCGAAGGTTTTTGGAATGTGCATAAGTTCATGAATTATTGTTTTGTCTTGATCTTCTTCAGATAATTTGTCGAATCTTTTAGATAAAAATTCTAGAGCATAAAATGCTTTTACATCCATTGCCTTTTGCATTAATTTTCCTATGGTGTGACATCGTGCAATCGTATTTCTCGACGAGCTTCCATGACTTCTGAAACATTTTACACGTTCAATTTTTACATGAGGAAATAAAACTTTAGAAAAATCTTCCATCTTTTGCTGAATGTCCGGTGCGTATTCGTATTTCATGAAACGATTATGGAGAAATAGTTTAAAGAGTTTGTTGTGGAGATATTAGGCTCATTCCAAAGTCATTCGCTTATCTTTGGCTCAGAAATTCTGCTTTGGCTCGCGATCTCACTCCACCACCATCGCTCACAGAAACCCAAACGTGAAATCGCTCGGCTTGAATTTCTTCGCCGTAAAAATGTTAATGCATAAATTTTTTAAAAGGTTTTTTGGAGTAGCTTATGAGAACGAGATAATTTTGTTATACTGTAATCTCAACTTTCTTAATCCTCGACGTTAAACCGGTTTTTATCTTTACTTGTTTTGCATTGAAATATTTTTTTAGCATTTTGCAAAGCTCAATATTCGCTTTTCCTTCTATTGGTTTTGTTTTTATCCAAACTTCGTATTCTTTTTCTGAAATGCGGGAAATTTTTTCCTGTGATGATGAGGGATGGAGTTTTATTGTGAGGAGCATTTTAATTGTAAGAGGGGGTTGTTTAATAAATTAAAAGATATCCCCATCTTTTAAGATGGGGCGTTGCTCCCCGCAAATTATTTATTTCTCGATTGATTAATA
>Ga0209210_1001207_pt1 | contig 22509 bp, 22 predicted proteins | sample RifGroA1_FD_183991 | JGI IMG/M metagenome (GOLD analysis project Ga0209210, IMG submission 183991) | Contaminated groundwater microbial communities from Rifle, Colorado, USA - Rifle Groundwater A1 (SPAdes) (version 2) | ecosystem: Environmental > Aquatic > Deep subsurface > Groundwater >...
ATGGGACTTCCGCCGCAGAACACAAAGTTGCACTCGTTGATGCCGCTCGCGTGACGCTCAAAAACGGCCTGTGGCTATTAGGCATTCCCGCTCCAGAGAGGATGTAGTATTGTTGCTCTCATGAGTGGCAAAGAAACGCGCAAGAGTGAAGTGTCTGAACGCGAGGAAAAAATACTCGCGTTTTGGGAAAAGCGCGAAATTTTCAAGAAAACACTCGAAAAACCATCTTCAAAGGGAGAGTACTCGTTCTATGATGGCCCGCCCTTTGCAACAGGGCTTCCACACTACGGGCACATCGTTGCCTCTGTCATAAAAGATGTTATACCGCGTTACTTCACAATGCGCGGTTACCATGTACCGCGCGTATGGGGTTGGGATTGCCACGGGCTTCCGATAGAGAACATTGTCGAAAAGGAGCTGGGATTCAAGCACAAGAAAGAAATCGAAGAGATGGGAGTGGCGAAATTCAATGAACGTTGCCGCGAGAGGGTCCTCACCTACGCGTCAGAGTGGGAAAAGATAATCCCTCGTATCGGCCGCTGGGCTGATATGGAAAATGCTTACCGGACCATGGACAAGCCCTTTATGGAATCGGTGTGGTGGGTTTTCAAGCAACTCTACGACAAAGGATTGGTCTACGAAGACTATCGCTCAATGCATGTGTGTCCGCGGTGTGAGACAACGCTTAGTCAGCAAGAAGTCTCGGAAGGGTACAAAGATGTGAAAGATATTTCTGTAACTGCGAAATTCGGACTTGTCGACGAACCGGGCACATATTTTTTAGCATGGACAACAACGCCATGGACTCTTCCCGGGAATGTAGCGCTGGCTGTAGGCGCAAATATCACCTATGTGAAAGTGAAAGACGAAACTGGCATATATATTCTCGCAAAATCAACTTTCGAAAATAGTAGAGAGCGTTTCCAAAATCCACAGATACTCTGCGAGATGAAAGGTAGGGAATTTGTGGGACGTTCATACAAACCATTATTTGATTACTATTCCAACGACACAATGCTCAAAAATCGCGAGAACGGATGGAAAGTGTATGCGACTGATTTTGTGACGGCAGACGAGGGTACGGGTATCGCACATGAAGCGCCTGCTTTTGGCGCGGACGATTGGGAGCTTTTGAAACAAGTACACTTGCCGTTCGTTCAGCATGTAAATAAAGACGGCACATTCAAGACGGAGGTGAAAGATTTCGCTGGCATGGAAGTGAATCCTCGTTCGGATGACGAAAAAGTGCGCCTCGGCACGGATATCGCGATTATCAGATATTTACAGGAACATGGAACATTTTTCTCAAAGGAGAATATTACGCACTCATACCCGCATTGTTGGCGTTGCGACACCCCTCTTCTAAATTATGCGACCTCTTCATGGTTCGTAAAGATAGAGGAGCAGAAAAAGCGTATCATCGATCGTGCGAGCTCTATCAATTGGTCGCCTGCACATATCAAAAATGGGCGCTGGGGCAAGTGGCTCGAAGGGGCGCGCGATTGGTCTATCTCGCGTCAACGTTTTTGGGCAAGCGTCATACCGCTATGGCGATGCGAAACGTGCAAGACGGAGCGGGTTTTTGGTTCGGCGCATGAGCTCGAAGAGGCGAGCGGCCTCGCCGACCAGGGGAAAAAAGTGGACGACCTGCACAAACACATAGTTGATGAGATAACGGTGCCTTGCCTTGAGCTTGTCGAAGGGCGTGAGTGCGGGGGAGTGATGAAGCGGATTCCGGATGTTCTGGACACGTGGTTCGACTCCGGCTCCATGCCCTACGGAGAGCGCCACTATCCTTTCGAGTATAAAGCGGAATTCGACAGAGATTTCCCCGCACAATTCATCGCCGAAGGCCTCGACCAGACGCGCGCATGGTTCTACTACATGCACATCTTGGCTACGTCGATATTCAATAGGAACGCTTTTCAGAACGTTATCGTGAACGGCATTGTTCTTGCGGAGGACGGAAAGAAAATGTCGAAAAAACTCAAGAATTATCCCGATCCGATGGAGGTGGTGGATAGGTATGGTGCCGACGCGTTGAGATTCTATCTTCTTTCGTCACCCGTTATGCAAGCGGAAAATCTTAGCTTCTCGGAAAAAGGAGTTGATGAAATAGTAAAGAAGAATATCGGGCGTCTTTCCAACGTACTCGCGTTCTATCAACTATACGCAAATGGCACGCCGCGCGACTGGAAGAGCGGACACATTCTGGATCGTTGGATTCTACTGCGCCTTGATCAACTCATTCGTGAGATAACGGATGGTTTCGAAACATATCGGCTCGATATTGCAACACGCCCCATTACGGGATTCATCGACGACCTTTCCGTATGGTATCTACGCAGAAGTCGTGAGCGCTTCAAAACTACCGACAATAATGATGCTCTGGCAACCCTGCGATATGTTCTTCTCGACCTCTCGAAGGTAATGGCGCCCACGATGCCATTTTTTGCAGAGCATCTGTTTCAGTCGGTGCGCGAAGGGGAGGACGAGGAAAGTGTCCACTTGGCGTCTTGGCCTGAAGCACGAGCGACGGTGAATTTCATACAAAGAGTGCTGGGACAAGGCGGCGAAGGAACAAAACTTCTTGCAGCAATGAAGGTCGCGCGAAACATTGTTTCTCAAGCACTCGAACATCGCGATAAGGCCGGCATTAAAGTACGGCAGCCGCTACGGCAGTTAACAGTTACCAGCGAACAGTTTACAGGGAAATACGAGAAAGAGCTTTTTGCTCTTATAGCTGATGAAATAAACGTAAAAGAAGTGGTGGCTGGTCCCGAAATCCGGCTTGATACGAAGATAACTCCGGAACTGGAGGAAGAGGGAGTTGTACGCGACGCCATCCGCACCATTCAGGATGCGCGCAAGAAGGCAAAGCTGAATCCGAAGGAGCATGCAAATCTCGCCGTGGATTTTGGCGGCCTCGATACCTCAGCCATCAAACGGAATCTCGATCACATACAAAAAGAAACGAACACCACCATTGGATTTTCCTCGAAACTAGAACCTCGGACCTAGAAGCTACCCGATTATGTACCAAAAATATCACACTGACGCTCTTGTTCTAAAAAGCCGCGAACACGGTGAGGCGGATCGCGTACTCGTGCTGTACACGAAAGATTTCGGACTCGTGTGGGCCAGAAGCTCGGCTGTTCGTACCGAAGCGTCGCGCATGCGCTATTCACTCCAAAACTATACGCGTGCAAATGTTTCTCTTGTGCGTGGGAAACGCGGATGGAGAGTGGCCGGAGCGATTTCTTTGCAAGGAGGTTCGGATAAAATAGAGTGCATTAGTACATTCGCGCGTATTGCAGAGCTTGCAATGCGGCTTGTTGCGGGGGAAGAGGAAAATCCGTATCTTTTTGCGGCACTTGCTGAAGCGCACAACGCTCTTATGCAGGGAGATTGTCCGGAGCGTGCGACTATTGAAGTCGTTTGCGTCGCTCGCGTTCTCTATGCACTCGGTTACCTATCGGCGGACGCTCTCGGAACCGCGCTTTTTACGCACACCGCTTATGCGAGCGAACATTTACACGAAGCCGAGGCCGTGCGCGAAGAACTTCTTTCACAAATCAATCGCGCAATATCGGAGACGCATCTCTGACAATGGTACTATGGTGGGATGAAGCCGGATGCAGAACACGATGAAGAGAAAATAGAACGTCTGCGACGTGCAATGTATTCACGCAAGCTTTCTGCGAATTTAAAAGATAAACCGCGACACGCCTTAGAGACGACACGTCCCATTGTAGGAGAGGATTGGCGCCGACCGGAACAGCAAGCTGTTTCCACCATTGTGGCGCCGCGCACGATAGGACTTGCCCGCACTGCACTTCGATGGATGCTTGTCGCTTCAATCGTATTCTTTCTCGTGGCCCTGGCATTCTTTGGTTACTATTTTACGTTCGGTGGGGGCGCACTGTCCGCCAGCCCCAACAACATAGGAATTGTGGTGTCCGGACCGGTGCAGGTAGCAAGCGGAGAACCTACCCAACTCCAGATAACGGTTACGAATCGCAACAGAGTGCCGCTCCAATACGCTGATCTTGTCATTACCTATCCTTCTGGCACGCGATCTCCTGTTGACCTCTCTACTGATCTCGCGAGTCAACGGATTTCTTTGGGAACGATCGAATCCGGCGGACAGCGGCAGGGGACGGTTTCCGCGGTATTCGCGGGAAGCGGAGGCGCCGCGGCAAACGTGAAAGTCGATCTTGAATACCGCATTGAAGGTTCAAGCGCTATATTTGTCGCTTCGTCGGAATACGTTACTACGTTTAGCTCGTCCGCGCTCTCCGTATCAGTTGATGGCAATGTTGAAACGGTGTCGGGCCAACCAGTCGAATTCACTGTTACGGTTTCGTCGAACGCGGCGGCTCCCGTGAGAGATGTGCTGTTGAATATCAACTCTCCATTCGGTTTTACGTTTGTGACGGCAACACCCAAGCCATCTTCTTCAGGTCTATGGGAGCTCGGTGATATCGCACCCGGAGCTCAACGACAGATCGTTGTTCGTGGGATATTGACGGGGGAAAGCGGCGACGAGCGAGTATTTCGCTTTGCCGCAGGCACGAGGAAAACACCGCAAGAAGAAAAAATATCTGCGTTACTTGCGGAAAACTCGTTCGACATGCACATAGCGGAAGCGTTCCTTGGACTTTCTATATCAGTGGATGGACGTACTGGTGCTAGCGTTGCCGTAGCACCAGGAGAGACCGTCAATGTTTCTATTGGGTGGCGAAACAATCTCTCGACCGCGATAACTGACGCGGTCATAGTTGCGCGCCTTTCAGGTATTCAAATAAACGGAGAGACTGTGACCGTTCCTCGCGGATTTTTTCGATCATCGGATGGTTCGGTAATATGGGATAAGACGACTACAGGGGGCTCTCTCGCGAGCATGCCCTCGGGTGCCTCTGGAGTGGTAGATTTTTCATTTCGAGTTCCGGACAGCGCTACGCTCGAGACTATACGCAATCCGTCGCTGACAGTTACCGTAAATGCGGCAGGCAAGCGCGTCTCTGAAGGAGACGTGCCGCAAAACCTGCAGTCAACGGCCGCTCAGCGCATTGCGGTCGCGAGCGCTCTTACTGTTGCCGCACAGGGACTGTATTATGCCAATCCGTTCGGGAGCGTAGGCCCCTTACCACCGCAAGCGGAGGCGGAAACAACATATGCTATCGTTCTCACGCTCACGAATACGACGAATACAATATTAAACGCGCGACTTACCGCGACGCTTCCGCCCTATGTACGATGGATAGGCATTTATAGTCCCGCGTCTGAGAATCTCGTTTTCAATCAGAACGACGGAGCGGTTACATGGAATATTGGTACGATAGACGCAGGCGTGGGAGTCGGCGGAACACTTCCGAGGCAAGCGGCGATAGCTATCGGCTTTACTCCATCAACGAGCCAGGTCGGACAAGAACCGGTGCTTCTTCAAAACATCACGCTTACTGGCACTGACGCCGCGACAGGAGATTCCGTGTCTCGCATCCTCTCGAATATCACGACGAATATCGCGGGAGACCCCGGCTTTAATTCGACACAGGCAACCGTCATCAGATAAATCCTAGATCCTAAATACTAAATCCGAATATAGAAATTCTAAACAAATCCAAAATCTTAATTTCCAAAGGCCGAAACGTTTTTTGTTTTGAATTTCGTGCTTGGAACTTGTTTAGGATTTCGGATTTCGTGCTTCGGATTTTGCCTGCTAATATACGCCCATGTCGAGAGAAACAACGCTCGATAAAATCGTATCGCTAGCGAAGCGGCGCGGTTTTGTTTTTCCGGGTAGTGAGATATACGGAGGATTTGCAGGAACGTATGACTGGGGCCCTCTAGGGGTCGAACTCCGGCGCAATGTTGTGGATACCTGGCTGAGAGCCATGAAGTGCCACGATAATATCGCGCAACTTGATTCAAGCATCTTCACAGCTCCGCGCGTGTGGGAGGCGAGTGGGCACGTCTCGGGCTTCAACGACCCACTCGTTGTATGTCTTTCTTGCCACAGCAAGTTAAGAGCCGATCACTTGCTTGAGGCGGTCGGAGTTGTGGCAGACGAGAAGATGAGCGAGGAAGAACTGAATCGACTGTTTGATGGCGCGCGCGAGAAAGTGCATTGTCCGGTATGTAGCAAGCAGAAATTCGGCCGCGTTGTTCAGAAGAATTTAATGGCGACCTCGACGTTGGGAAAGTTTTCTGACGAGGACGAGGAAGTGTATCTTCGCGCCGAGACTGCACAGGGAATTTTCATAAATTACAAAAACGTCCTCGACTCCGGTTTTTATTCGATACCGTTTGGCATTGCACAGGTCGGTAAGGCATTCAGAAACGAGATATCGCCGCGTCAGTTTCTTTTCCGTAAACGTGAATTTGAGCAAATGGAAATGCAATATTTTGTCTCGCCGGTAGAGGCTCCGCACGCCTACGAGGAGTGGAGAAAAGAACGTTTTGCATACTATGATCTCCTCGGTATTACTCAAGAAAAATTACAATGGAAACGACACGAGAATCTCGTGTTCTACGCCAAAGACGCGTGGGATATACAGTACGAGTACCCATTTGGCTGGAGTGAACTTGAGGGTGTGCACTATCGCGGAGACTATGATCTTTCACAGCACCAAAAGTTTTCCGGTGTCGACATGTCGTATCTTGATCCCGACACAAAAGATCGTTATATCCCGCATGTCATAGAGACATCCGTAGGGGTCGATCGCACCGTCCTTATGGTGTTATGCGAATCCTACAGTGAAGATGAAATGAACGGGGAAAAGCGAGTTGTTTTACGTCTTCATCCGCGCATGGCACCAGTCAAAGCGGCTGTCTTTCCGCTTCTAAAAAATAAGCCCGACCTGGTTTCGAAGGCGAGAGAAGTGTACGCGATGCTTAAAAAGTCGGAGCCGCGCGTCATGTGGGATGACAACGGCAACATAGGAAAACGCTATCGAAGGCAGGATGAAATAGGTACGCCGGTGTGCATCACGATTGATTTCCAGACTCTCGAAGATGGTTCCGTCACCGTTCGTTCTCGTGATACGGGCGAGCAGATTAGGGTCGCGAGTTCTGAATTACCGAAACTTATAGGTTCTTAGTTTTATATTCAGCAAATATCGGGAGTGTTACCCCGCCTTGAAGTAGAAAGCTTCACTTCCAGTCCGAACTCTATGCTGTACATCCAATATTGCGCTTGTTCCGCGAAAGGTATCGAATCTCGCGCAGACGGCTTCCGAGACTTCTAATGGGATGTTACGATACGGTTATGAAAAATGGTCCGGTCGCGATTTCCATAACTGGAGGCACGGTTGTGATGGCTGTCCTTATTCTCGTCGCCGCATGGCTTATCTTTGAATTACGGGACCTCGTTCTTGTTCTTCTGACGGCCATTGTACTCGCCTCAGCTATTGAGCCCGCCGTTACGGCTCTCGGTCGGCACAAGGTACCGCGCGTTCCCGCCATTCTTCTCGTGTACTTTCTTCTTTTCGGATCATTCTTTGGGATTTTTTACTTCTTCGTCCCGACATTGTTCGGAGAACTTACAACACTCATCTCGTCACTTCCTGCGTATCTCGATACATTTAACCAATGGGGTGCGTTTGACGATTACGCGCGTATTTTCGGCGTTCAGAATGTTCCCGCCATTTCCACATCCTCTCTTATGGAAAGCATGCGCGAATTCCTTGGCGCGGCAGGTATGTTTGGTAACGCGTTCAGCGCGGTCGCGAATATCTTCGGCGGCATTCTCTCATTCATTCTCATAGTCGTTTTCTCTTTCTACTTTACTGTTATACGAAATGGTATCGATGATTTTCTTTCTGTTATAACACCGCATAAATATCAAAAGTACATTCTCGACCTGGGGGATCGCTCGCGAAATAAGATCGGACTCTGGATGCAAGGACAACTTCTTCTTGCCGTAATTGTTGGTGTACTGGTTTTTCTCGGGCTTACCATTCTTGGCGTCAAGCACGCGCTCCTTCTGGCGGTCGTCGCGGCCATGTTCGAGATAATACCCGTGTTCGGTCCGATTCTCGCCGCTGTGCCGGCGGTGGCGTTATCGTTTCTCGACGGCGGATTGACGCTCGGACTTTTAGTGATCGCTCTCTATGTTATCGTTCAACAATTCGAGAGCCATCTCATCCATCCCCTGGTTGTGACAAGAGTTGTCGGCGTGCCACCGCTTTTGGTCATACTTTCCATTATCGTTGGGGCGCAACTAGCGGGTTTCTTAGGAATTCTTCTGTCGGTTCCGATCGCGGCGACCATTCAGGAACTCGTTAAAGACGTGAAAACCGGACGTTTTCTCGCGATTAATTCAGGAGATGAATAAGGCTTTTTATTTAACGACTACGCTTCCGTACGTGAACGCCGATCCGCACATCGGTTTTGCGCTTGAATTAGTACAAGCGGACATAATTGCCCGCTACCGCGCGCTTCGGGGCGATGAGGTATTTTTCAATACGGGGGTGGACGAACACGGGTTGAAAATCTTTCGCAAGGCCGAGGAAGAAGGGAAAAACCCGCAGGCATACACGGACTCATATGCGGAGAAATTTCGAGACCTAAAAGAGAAATTGAATCTATATCCGGACCTGCACTTCATACGAACGACCGACCCGATGCATGTGAAGGCGGCGCAAGAGCTGTGGCGCCGCTGCAAGGCCTCGGGCGACATCTACAAGAAGAAATACAAGGGCCTCTACTGCGTCGGCGACGAGGCCTTCATAAAGGAAAGTGAGCTTGTCAATGGAAAATGTCCGACCCACCCCGCGATGGACCCCATTGAAATAGAAGAGAAGAATTATTTCTTTCGTTTGAGCCGCTATCAAGATAAGCTCCTGAAGTACCTTTCGCGCGAAGGCGTCATCGTACCCGAGTGGCGGAGGATTGAGGCTATTCAATTCGTCGAGCGCGGACTTGAGGATTTTTCCGTATCACGCGTGACGGAAAAAATGCCGTGGGGCGTGCCTGTTCCCGATGACGATACGCAGACAATGTATGTCTGGTTTGACGCTCTGACGAATTACATTTCAACGCTCGGCTGGCCTAGCGATGAAGAGGGATTATTCAAGAAATTTTGGGAAAGCGGAGAAACTCTGCAGTTAGCGGGCAAAGACCAGGTTCGTTTCCAATCCATCATGTGGCAGGCGATGCTCATGTCGGCTGGATTGCCGACGACCAATACAGTCATGTATCACGGTTTCATTATCTCGGGCGGACATAAAATGTCAAAATCACTCGGGAATGTAATCGACCCAATAGTTATTGTGGACGAGTACGGCGCGGACGCACTTCGCTACTTTTTAGCACGGCACGTCCACCCGTTTGAGGATTCCGACTTCACGATGGAGCGCTTTAAGGAGGCGTACAATGCCGACCTCGCGAATGGGATTGGAAATCTTGTTGCCCGAATACTAACCATGTCCAGTCAGTATCTCACCGAGACACCCGTAATTCCGCATCCGGAAAATCTTACTGGCGACGTAGAGCGAGCAAAGTGCAAAAGCGCGCTTTTGCACTTTCAAGCCGAGGAGCCAGAAACCGGCGCAAACGCCCTTCGCTCTCTGGCGCAGGGAGCGCATTCCGACCCGCAGGGTTTAACGCCCTGTAGAGTCGGAATGAGCCGGTTTACAGATCTTGACAAGCACATAGAGACCTTCGACTTCAATGGAGCAACAAATCATCTCTGGTTTCGGATGCAATATTTAGATCGGATAATTCAGGAACAGAAGACCTTCGAAGTTGTAAAAACTAATAAAATTGCAGGACAAAAACAATTAACATACTTACTTGCTCAACTGGGAGAAATAGCGGCGCTACTAGAACCTTTTATGCCCACAACAAGCAAGAAGATTAAAATGGCAATTAAAACGAACAAAAAACCTGAAAATCTCTTCCCGCGCAAGGTATGACATTTGAAAGCGGCTTTGACCAGTCCGACAAGGCAGCTCTCGATCTGATCGGGCAACTTGAAGACCAGCTCGACTCGGACGTGTCAATTCGCAAACACATTGATACCGAATACGTACTCTCCTCGCGCGGACTTACTCGTCTCATTTTGGACATACATACTCACGAGAAAATCATAAAAATCATCGACATCGAAGCGGAGAGGAAAGGGGAAGGAGTCGGATCAGAAGTCGTCCGGTCTCTTGCCGAAATCGCGGTGGAGAACGGCTACGCCCTGATTGCAGAGAATGTCTCACATAGTTTAGATTCGTGGTGGCGCAATCGAGGTTTTAGCCCGAACTCGCCTCATTCCGCAGATTATGTATTTCGGGATAATAATGACCTATGAAATACTTCGACGCGCATACGCATACGAATTTTGTTGCATACGATGATGACCGTGATGAGGTGATACTCCGCGCGAAGGATGCTGGAGTGGCGATGAACGTAGTCGGTACGCAGAAAGACACATCTGCCTCCGCGCTCGCGCTCGCTGAGAAATATGAGCATGTGTATGCAACTATAGGACTCCATCCGATTCACACTTCGAAGTCGTATCACGATGAAAAAGAGCTCGGCTCCTCCTTCGCCGAAGATTCGGAGGGCAAGGAAGGGTTTACGTCGCGGGGTGAATTGTTCGATGCGTCAACGTACGAAAAATTAGGAACGTCTCCACGAGTTATCGCGATAGGCGAGTGCGGGCTGGATTACTATCGCACCGAAGCCGACACGAAAGAGCTACAGAAAAAAGCGTTCATCGAGCAGATAGAGCTAGCCAATCGCTTGGGGAAACCCCTCATGCTCCACATACGAAATGCCTACGATGATGCGCTTGATATCATCAAGGCGCACGCTAAGGTAAAGGGCAATGTACACTTTTTCGCGGGAGATTGGGATACCGCAAAGAGATTCCTAGAATTTGGCTTCACTCTTAGCTTTACGGGCGTTATTACCTTTACCCACGATTACGATGACGTAGTGCGGAATACGCCTCTAGACATGCTTCTTTCTGAGACTGATGCGCCATATGTTACTCCCGTACCGCATCGAGGAAAGCGTAATGAACCTGCGTATGTCACGGAAGTTGTACGTGCGATTGCTAAAGTTCGCGGCGAGGATAACGATATGGTCGCCGTACAGTTGATGGAAAATACCAAACGCGTTTTTAATCTCTCATCCACTCACTAACCTTATCTTGGCTTCTGTTTTGTCGCGCGATGACTTCGGTAAGCAAAGAATCGTCGTACATTTGCCATTGATCGGGAATTTGCTCAATTCCCGTAGACAGGAGTAAGGTTAGTGTATGAGTGGGTTGGTGAGTAAGATGAGATACATCGGTGACACCTCAAATCGCATATCCCTAACTTGATGCTTATAGCATCAACGCAAGGACACAGGTAACCGGAGGCAGTATCGACCTACGAGGTCGATATAGGTCGCTACGAGGCCGATAGGTCGAAGCTCGGGAGTTGATAGAGTCGTTCAAAGCCGCCAAAGTGTCACCGAGGTACTCATCTCGTACAGTTGGTTGCCTAGCCCTTAGGGACTGTGTTAGAGTGCCCATGCTTGTCGGTAGGCAGGCGCTACACTATGGTTGATGTTGAAGCAGAAACTGTGAACGAAGAAGCCGCCGTCATAGAAAGCGGCGCGCGTATCTACGAGATTGGTTATTTGATAACGCCAACCGTGAAGGAAGACGGTCTTGAAAAAGCGGTCGGCGCCATTCGGTCGGAGATCGAAAAGCTAGGCGGTAACTTTATTGCCGAGGGAGCACCTTCTCTGACAAAATTGGCCTACTCAATAACCGCGCGTGAGGAAGGAAAGAAAATAGAGATTGACCGCGCCCATTTCGGTTGGCTCAAATTCGAAGTACAAAACTCTGCCGTTGATATCATTGAAAAATTACTCAAACAAGATGCGAATATCCTGAGATCCATCATATTCCAAACAGTGCGTGAAGATACGCGTGCAAAGATGAAAGCGCCGACGTTGCGTGAGGTACGGCGTACAGATACCATTAAATCAATGCCGCGTCGTGCCGTAGAGGCGGCTGATCAAGTCCCTGTTTCCGAAGAGGATCTTGAGAAAGCGCTCAAGGACATCACAACTGAATAAGGCGGAGATGGTACAATTCTCAATATGTATATAAATAAGGCGATGGTATTTGGAAATCTGACGCGTGATCCGGAATTGCGCGCGCTCCCTTCCGGTGTCAACGTATGCAATTTCTCTGTGGCGACGAACCGTGTATACCGTGATCGCGACGGAAAGAAGCAGGAACAAGCAGATTTTCACAATATTGTCGTGTTTGGCAGACAGGCCGATGTTGTCGCGCAATACTTGAAAAAAGGACGCTCAGTGTTTATTGAAGGACGAATGCAAACCAGAAGTTGGGAGAAGGATGGACAGAAACAGTACCGCACCGAAATCATCGCAGACAGAGTTCAATTCGGTCCCTCCGGCTCTGGCGGTGCTACCGGAGGAGGGAACAAGCGCCCTCCGACGTCCGACGATGAAACCGAAGCTAGTGGCAGAAGCGGTATTGATTATCCGAAAGACGAAATCAACCCGGATGATATACCTTTCTAGGCAGTAAGTAGTTAGAAAACGCTAGTACGTAGTAAATTCAAAAAACCATGAGCACGAATATATTAACTCAGAATGATATCAGGCACGTTGATTACAAGGATATAGATCTGCTGAAGCAGTTCATCAATCCCCACGGTCGCATCATTTCAAGGACGCGTACAAGATTGACCGCCCGTCAGCAGAGGGCGGTTGAAGCAGCCATAAAGCGCGCGCGCTTAATGGGATTACTTCCCTATATCCAGAAATAGGCATTAGGCACAAGGCAAAAGGTACTAGTAAAATGCCCTCGCGTATTTCTCTGGTGCCTTTTGCCTATTTACTTGTGCCTATACCCGCTCCACGTATTCTCCCGTCTCGGTATTTACGCGCACGATGTTACCTGCCTCAATAAACATAGGTACATTAAGTGTCGCACCTGTTTCCAGCGTTACGACTTTGTTGCCACCTTGAGCGGTGTTGCCACGGACATTTGGTGGCGCCTCTCTCACTTTCAACTCCATTTTTATTGGAATACGTACCTGGATAGGTTGTCCCTCAAACCACAGCATCGTTACCTCGGTATTCTCGGTGAGGAATTGTCTTGCGTCACCGATTTGCTTGTCATCAAGCGGAAAACGCTTTGATTTATCATTCATCTCGTGGAACCACCACTCGTTGCCGCCTGTCCGACTGGAACGGTTGTAGATGTAAATAGCCGGTCTCGTCTCTACCTCCGCTTCCTCCACTTTATCGGAAACGTGGAATGTTTGCTCGACAGTGGAACCGGTCTTCAAGTTGCGCAATTTGGTTTGGTTTACGGGCTTTCTCTGTTGTTTACGGAATACCCATGCGGAAATAACCTCATACGGCTCGCCGTCAACGAGCACCAATTTTTTAGGCAGGACTTCATTATACGCCAACATTCGGCGCATTCTATTCAAAATTACATATTTGTCCACCCCTCCCGTGTTCTCCCACAACATATCGAACACTTCTAAATCGCAGAAAAGAGGAAGCGATTTTGTTTGCCTAAAGTCGCACTCAACGCGACCGCCCTGAACTTCTTTAACTGGCGAGCGTTGTGCGAGCGAAATGCAAAAGAGTGCTTTTGCACTTTCGAACCGAGGAGTCAGAAACTGAGCCAGTTTACAGAGTCCAATTTTTCAGACGTCTCTCACTATTGCTTTACTGAGCATGTAGAGCAATTCTGGCAGTCGAGTTTTATTGGAATGGAGAGTACACCGAGAATAAGAGCGTTCCAAAGCAATAATTCAGGGCCAACCCCAAAGATTAACGATTGCTTCAATACCCCAAACCATACGAGTCCCAATGCCAATAAACTTCCCACCCACAAGAACTTCCAAAGCCAACACTTCCAATGCTTTCTGTCCATACGAGTTATTGTTAATTATTGATAAATAAATAAACATTATTAATGCAGTTTGCCGCGGATGAGATGACGGAGCTTCGTCTGGTTGACCGACCGACGTTGCTGCTTCTGCATGATGTTGCTCCACATGCAGACATATGAATCACCTTCGACCAAGACCGCAACCCCCGGTTTGATTTCGTTATACGACAACACTGCCGGGTATTCTATTCGAAAATCGTTATTTGTCCACCGATATGATACAGTAAATGCTATGAATACTGTTACCATTTCGAGGAAGATTGCGGGTGGCACAGACGATCTCGTTGTTATATCGCGCAGAGAGTACGAGAACCTTTTGAGGACGAGGGCACGAGCTCGTGGTGAGGTTCCGATGACTGCCGATGAAAAAAGAGCGCTTGCGCGAGCCCGAAAGAATATGAAAGCAGGCAAGATGCTTTCCCTAGAAGATGTTAAACGACGATTGGCGTCTCGAAATTGATCCGCGAGTCTGGAAGGAACTTGCGAAGATTCCGGGAAAAGATCGGCTTACGGTAATTTCTGTTATTGAGTCATTTTCGGTAAATCCTTATTTTGGCGATATACGGAAACTCAAGAGTAAAGGTGATACTTGGCGCCGTCGCGTCGGCTCATATCGGGTCTATTACGAATTGAATACAAAACAGAGAACCGTCTCTGTTTTTCACTTCGAACGCCGCACCTCGACGACGTATTAATTCTGCTCACCCTCGACCAAGACCGCCCCCGGCTTCACTTCGTTGTAATTCAACATTCGGAGCATTCTATTCAGAAATCCGTATTTGTCCATTTGTGTATGAAGCCAATCTTCACGATCGTCTCCGTCGCGAGAAATTTGTGCGTACGCTAGAAGAATTATTCGGAATCAAACTACGGGCATTTTTTGACGTGGGTGAGAGTTTCGCCAACGCCCGGAGGAGCAGGATATGTGCACGCAACACAGCCGTCATCTAATTTCCTCTCAGATACGGCCTTACCATACTCGGAGGGAATGCACAAAGAAGTACTTGCTGCGAAATAGCCGTATCCAAAATAGAATCCACCGAGGATTAAAAATGTCAGAAGGAGCGCACCGACTATTATCGTGCGGACCAGACTTAACGTCATACGTCGCCCGAATTATCACCAGAATCCTTTGCGGCAACGCCGCCGCCCGCTAATCCTTTGCGGATGTCTTTCAATAGTTGATTGAGTATCGTTTTGTTCTCGTGGAGAAACGTCCGCGCAGCATCATAGCCGCGGCCGAGCTTGTGTTCTCCATATTGATACGAGCCGCCACCTGACTTTTCGATGATTCCATACTTTTCACCCAAGGCGAGCGCTTCTCCCTCTTTTGAAATACCTTCGCCGTAGAGCATGTCGAATTCAGTTTGACGGAAGGGAGCGGCAACTTTGTTCTTTACGATCTTCACGCGATGCCGACCGCCCATAACCTCGTCCCCCTTCTTTATCTGTGCGATACGGCGGATGTCGATGCGCACTGACGTATAGAATTTGAGTGCCTTGCCGCCCGGCGTCGTTTCGGGATTGCCAAACATGATGCCGATTTGCATGCGTATTTGGTTAATAAATATGACCACCGTCTTGGTTTTAGCGACGATAGCGGTCAATTTGCGGAGTGCCTGCGACATGAGTCGTGCCTGCTTACCCACGTGCTGTGCCCCCATGTCACCCTCTATCTCATCTTTTGGTGTTAGAGCGGCGACAGAATCAATTACAATGACGTCTATCTTCCCGCTTCGCACCAAAGATTCCACAATCTCAAGTGCTTGTTCACCGGTGTCGGGTTGCGATACGAGAAGGTCCTCGATTTTCACACCGAGTTTTTTTGCATACTCTGGGTCAAGTGCGTGTTCAGCATCCACATAAGCACAGATGCCGCCCTTTTTCTGTGCTTCCGCTATCGTGTGAAGACACAACGATGTTTTCCCAGAGGACTCCGGTCCAAATACCTCGATGACGCGTCCGCGCGGTAGTCCCCCGATGCCAAGAGCCCAGTCTACGCCAATAGAACCCGTGGGGATGGCGTTTACGTCCACCTTGGGTGTATCACCCAATTTCATTATCGCGTCGTCGCCGAACTTCGTCTTTATTTCCGCGATCGCGCGCTCAATATCTTTGTCTGTCCCACTACCGACTTGTTTCGGCAGCTTCTTTTCTTTTTTTGTAAGAGCCATATTGTATAAAGGCAATCTCTAAATCCTCATTTTTAATCTCTAAATAAATTCCAAATCACAAGCAGCAAATTACAAACAACACCAAAATTTAAATGCCCGAAATCTCAAACGTCTAGAATCTGGGATTTTTGTCATCGGAATTTGTTTGTGATTTATAATTTGGAGCTTGTTTAGAATTTATAGTTTAGATATTAGAAATTAAGTCATATGCAGTGTATCAGGATTGCACCTCCTCCACCACACTCTCACCCGCATCTTCTGTGGGAAGGAGAGCGTCATCCGCAGGATTGTACATTATTTCAACAACGCGTTCTGCCGTTTTACCGTACTTATCACGCGCATTGAGTATGAGCCGATTATATCCCGGTGTAAGGACGTACTTTTCCGAGAAACCGCCTTCCTCGGTGACCGATATCTCCATGCCGTTCAGAGAGAGCGATGAAATGCGTTGCGCCTGCCCGCTTATAACGATAAGAGGCCCAGACACTTCCATGACACGCGGAGCGACGTCTATTGTGGGACCGTAAAGAAGCGCCCGACCTTCGTAGTAAGCGTATCCCAAGACGATAAGGAAGAATATCGCAAGACCGATACGGATGAGACGGCTGTCGCGATAGGGAAGCATAGAAATTCAGGCAATGGGCAATGGGCAATGGGCAATGGGCACTTGTGCCTTGTGCCTATTCTTGTGCCTTGTGCCTTGTGCCTTGTGCCTGCTCATACGCGTTCTTCTTCCTCCGCCTCTTCTTCGGGTTCTCGCGCGAGTTCGTCTGCATTTCCACCGCCGATGATCTCTCGTGGTTTGGCGCCGTCGCCGGGTCCTATTACGCCGCGGTCCTCTAAGATATCTATGAGCCGCGCGGCGCGCGCGTAGCCGATACCGAGTTTACGTTGTAAGTACGAGGTAGATGCCTTACCTGCTTCGATAACGGTCTGTTTTGCGGAACCATACAACTCGTCTTCGTCCTCATCTATCAAGGACGAGAATATGGCGTCTGTCCCGCCTCCTTCTCTGGCTTCTGCCTGTCCAGCAAGAGTGAAATCTATTTCGCTTCCGAGTTCTCCTTCGGCCTCTCGCGCGATATGCGAGACGACGCGCTTCACTTCCGCCTCGGATATGAAAGGAGCTTGGATGCGACGTGGCTTCGACATCTCTCCGGAGAGAAAGAGCATGTCGCCGCTTCCGAGAAGCTTCTCAGCACCTCCCATGTCAAGAATAGTGCGCGAATCTATTTGGGATGCCACTTGAAGCGCCACGCGCGCGGGGATATTCGCCTTGATAAGCCCGGTGATGACTTTCACGCTCGGACGCTGGGTGGAAAGGATGAGATGGATGCCCACGGCGCGGCTCATTTGGGCGAGGCGCACGATTCCTGCTTCAAGCTCGCGCGGATAGGCGGACATTATATCGGCGAGCTCGTCTATAACGAGGACGATGTAGGGCATGGCTTCGGGCAGCGATTCCTCACTCTTTCCGTCTTTTCCTCCCGCGGACTTGACGGCGGGTGCCACGACATTGGCATGGTAGGAGGCGATGTCACGAACCTTTTCAGCTTCAAGGATACTGTATCGGCGTTCCATTTCCTTCGCGAGCCACTTCATCGCGAGTATCGCTTTCTTCGCGTCGGTGATTACCGGCGAGAGAAGATGGGGGATGGAGTTGTAGGTCGTCAGCTCGACTCTCTTCGGGTCGACCATGATAAAGCGTAGGCGTTCCGGGCCCGAGCGATAGAGAAGCGAAATGATAAAGTTATGTATCATGATCGACTTTCCGGCTCCAGTGCTTCCTGATACGAGCAAATGCGGCATGCGCGCGAGGTCTGTATAATGAGTGGTGCCGGTAATGGAGCGCCCGAGCGTCAGAAGAAGTGGCTTTTCCGAATGGGTAAACGCTTCGTCGGAAAGGAGGGGGGCGAGCCCCAAGGTCGTCCTCGCGATATTTGGCACTTCAATGCCGACCAAAGATTTTCCTGGAATTGGCGCTTCGATGCGAACGGGGGAAGCCGCAAGCGCCAATTCAAGGTTCGACAGGAGCGCTACTATCTTTGAAAGCCGGACGCCCTCGGCGGGCTTCATGGCGTAGCGCGTCACGGTCGGCCCGATGGAGACCTCGTCCATTTCCACAGTGATTCCGAAGTTTTGAAGCGTGCGCTTGATGATATTCATATTCGCTTTCACGTCGCCGACTTCAGGGCGCCCTTTATTTTTTGAAAGGAGCGATACGGGCGGGGGAGAGTACACATGTCCGGTTGCCGCAATGAGGGGAAATGACTCTGTAGTCTCGGTTCGCTGGAAAAATCCGGTTATCTTCGATTTTGTCGCCTCTTTCGCCTCTGTTTCAGATGCTTCCGGCACTTCGCCTTCGCCAGGACTTGTATCTTCAACAGATTCGTTCTGCAGACCAACGATGGACGCATTCATAGCCCCATCATCTTTCTCGGATCCTTCTTGCGTGCGTTCTCGTGCGAAGCGTTCACGCAGTCGGGAAATAACACTGCCGAGATGTATATCAAAAGCAATTATCAAAGCCGCTAATGTGAACGCTGAGAGAAAAATGACCGTTGCGATCGCATCCACCGCCGATACTATCGGCGTTGAAACACTAGCGCCGAGGATGCCTCCGCGTCCGGGAAACGCAAGGTTCACCATGCCGAGCGTAGAAAGGAGAAATACGCACACGCTCATAACTTGGACAACTCCGAAATGTTTTTCAAATGATCGGAGTATCGCTATGGCGGCCAGTATGAGCGAAAGAGGGAGGAGCATATACCCGATACCCAAAGCCCAAGAGAGCCATTCATGTATCGTGTTGCCGACGAATCCGCCTATGCCGAAATTAGCGAGTATGAGAAATCCTGCGAAAGCAAGAAGAAAAACAGCCGACACCCCTCGCATCGCCTCCGGACTTATCTGCAAAGCGATTCCGCCGTACTCGCTACCGTCATCGTGCTTTCTTTTTTTGTTTCTGTCGTTTCGCCTTTTGCGTCCCATCCGCGCATGATATCACGCCACCAATCTCTAATCTCTACCGTTACTCTCTAGCCGAATTCTCAATATCCAAAATTTAAAACGACCACAAACCGTTTCAAATTTGGACGGTAGATTCTTGATCCTGTTTCGAATTTCGGATTTCGTGCTTCGGATTTCCATGCGAAGCATGGCGCTATCGGTCATTCACGTACACCCATTGCATCTTCCTGTGTCCTTTATATACTCAGTATGAGTGTTTGGGACATATATGAGACTACTATAGACAATATCATGGACGGCTCAAGGGACATTCAAAAGACAGATAATCTGGCGCAATTCCTTGATGGTTATATCGTTCGTACGAACCCTTTCGGTCGGAATTCTTCAGGTGAGCGTGCGTATCGTCGTGCAGAACGTCTCGTAGCGGCTCTACACATCCTTACGAATCACGTTCCTCCACAAGAGCCGGCTCGCAGTGAAGCTCGCCATGTCAGTCTCGGGCTTCTCTCCAATCTCCTTGCACTTCGCGACGAGATGCGAGTTTCCGTTTCACCTGCTTTTCGAGCAGTACAGGCATCTGTCCGTGAGTTAATATCTCTGGTGCGTGCACTGTCCACGTCGGGGTACATCTCATTTCAAAATGCTGGCACGGTCATAGAAGCTCTGGACGAATTGGGGAATTTTCTTATGGCCTCCCAACGCTCAAGTCTGTCGGAAAGCGTAACGTTCTCCAAGGATGACTTGCTTGGAGTGCATGATCCCGTTATACATCCGACACCCACGCGACCCACTTTCTCCGGCATTCGTTCATCCCGGGTGTCCAATAAGACGAAACTGGGTATAAAGGACAGAATGTCCGATACGAATGGGACACTTAGTAGACGTGCCCAATCTGTACTTGAGATACTTAAATCCCAAGGGACAATTGGCATAAGGGACATAGCTTCGAATTTTCCGGAGTACAGCGAGAAGATGATACAAAGAGAATTGGCATATCTCATAAAGCTCGATCGGGTCAAGAAGGTCGGTTTTAAGCGATGGAGTAAGTACTCATTTGTCCGATGATAGCAAAGTAATGTATTGCATACACCTCGTTTGTGTTTGGAATGGACAACAGTGAATCATAGACCCCAAAAAACCTAAGGATATAGTGTCGAAAATGTCCTAGACATAAACATATTATAGAAAGAATCTTGTCGCTCCTACGTCTATAGAGTTGATCCCCACACCAATAACTTAGGACTCTTTTGTCCATCTATAGACCCAATGTTTGCTTTGTTTGATGTGGGGGTTGACTCGTCCCAACGAGGAGGGTATTGTGGCGCCCGTAGCTTGTAGAGCTAGAAGGTCTCATAACGGGCTATTTTTGCTCACAAGTTATCCACAAACTAGAGAATTAGGCGCTGTAGCGCCCGAGGCCTGCTGATATATAATTGCGCTGATGTCGCTGAGGTTTCTTGGCGCATCATCAAAAGCAGGAATGGCGGAGTGCTGTTCTCTGTTTAGTTCGTTGACAATTTTATAAGGAAATCAAACGTACTAATTGAAATTAGGTGCGGTTTCGTAGTATGCGACCGCGCTGTAATAATGGCGCTAAAATCTCAACGCTTATGAGCAAGTAAAAAATAACGTTGAGCGTGCGCATCTTTTCTGAAAATCAGTTTTGTCCGGTAACTCTTGTACGACCGATCAACGGAATTCCATATTACTGCTAACCCTCGTAAGACTTCGCAAAACATTTAGTAAGCGAACCATGCGAGGATAGCAAAATTTAGGGTGTAAACCCGAATTATTAGTTTTCCGCTTTTGTCATTTATTGGCAGAAGTCGGAACACAACATGCTCACATGCTCTCGTCGAAAGAACATGTGCGCAGTTCCACTCTCTAAAATTAAAAACGGGGGATGGAATACAAAGGTCAAAACAAAACTATGAGTAAATCATTAACAACAAACAACATTGCGGCAGTGCTCGTTGGTATCGGGCTTGTGTTCGCGACGGTGTTCGCATTTGCCACTCCGGCGAAAGCGCAGACTATCGCAGATCTTCAGGCACAGATCCAGGCATTGCTCGCACAACTTACGGCACTGCAAGGTGGTTCAACCGCTCCCAGTGCTTCATGCACAACCTTCACGCGCAATCACTCGCAAGGTAACAGTGGCGGCGAGGTGATGGAGATTCAGAAGTTCTTAAACTCGATGGCTGGCACACAGCTGGCAACTTCGGGTGCAGGTTCTCCTGGAAACGAAACATCGTACTTCGGTTCTATCACAAAGGCCGGAGTCATCAAGTTCCAGAATATGTACGCGGCTGACGTCTTGGCGCCAGTAGGCCTCTCGGCTGGCACCGGCTACTGGGGTCCTTCATCGCGAGCTAAGGCCAACGCACTTTGCGCGGCCGCTCCGATTGTCCCAGGCGTACCGGGTGTCCCGGGAGTTCCGATAACGGGCAACGGCCTTAAGGTCATGCTCGCATCCGACTCTCCGGTCAACGTCGCGCTCGTCGCGGGCCAGGCCATCGGCGAACTCGCGAAGTTCACCTTCTCGAACCCGACGGGCTCGGATATCAACGTGACGAACCTCTCGTTCCAGCGTATCGGCGTCTCCAACGACGCAACGCTCTCGGATGTCTACCTCTATCAGGGCGCGGCGCGTATCACTGATTCAGGAGGCATTACTTCAGGAACGTTCAGCTTCAACAACAGCGCAGGCGTCTTCACAGTTCCTGCGAATGGCACGGTTACCATCTCGGTCCGTTCCAACATCGCCGCGAGCACGTCTGGCGAGCAAGTCGGCGTTCAACTGAACTCTGTCGCTTCTTCGGGTGTACTTGATACTTCAGTGGTTCTTCCGATTGCAGGAGGCATTCAGACGATTTCCAGCGCGACCATCGGCACGGTGGCTCTCACTTACACTGGTCCAGATGGGGCAACGGATAACCCGGCAGATGAAGTTCGTGTCTTTGAAGGTTCAACGGTCGTGTCAACACACGCGGCAAATCTTCATTCAGTCACGTTCGAGAATCGCGGTACGTCCTCTGACGGCGACCTCAGAAACTTCAAGCTCTACGTAGATGGAGTGCAGGTCGGTGCCACGATGGGACAGACAGTTAAAGATCGCATAACCTTTGATCTCTCGGCTACTCCAAAGCGCCTTGAAACAGGTACGCGCATCATCAAAGTGCTTGCTGACATCGTCGGCGGCTCAAGCTACACGTACGACATTCAGATCCGCCGCGCGGCAGACATAAATGTTGTAGACGCTGAGCTCGGCCAGCCAATTCTTATGACGGGTACGTTTGCGGCCGTCACAGGGAACACTATCGCGGCAGGGACGCTCTCGATCGCGAAGGCAGCTGACTCTCCGAACACGGACATCGCAGTTTCCGCGACCAACGTTCTTATGGCACGGTTCGAAGTTCGCGCCGCGGG
>Ga0209210_1001208_pt1 | contig 22488 bp, 20 predicted proteins | sample RifGroA1_FD_183991 | JGI IMG/M metagenome (GOLD analysis project Ga0209210, IMG submission 183991) | Contaminated groundwater microbial communities from Rifle, Colorado, USA - Rifle Groundwater A1 (SPAdes) (version 2) | ecosystem: Environmental > Aquatic > Deep subsurface > Groundwater >...
TAGTATAATAGGAAGAAGAGTATCCAACGTGCTTTGAGTCCCGAGAACATACTTAATCGCCGTACACCGCTGGCCTGAGTAGGAAAATCCTCCTTTAATGATTTCCCGGGCAGTCGGCTCCATATCCGCATCCGGCAACACGAGCGTTGGGTTATTACCTCCGCATTCAAAAAGCAAGGGGATCATTCCGGTTTTTGTGGCAATATGCACTCCCACATCGCTTGAGCCGGTAAACGCAACCATGTTCACATGTTTGTGAGTAACGAGGTAGTCTCCGATCTCTTCTCCGGAACCGGTAACCACCGACAGAACTCCTTCCGGCAATCCAGCTTTGATGAACAACTGTGCTAGATGGAGTGCGCTTATTCCGCCTTGGGTCGGCGGTTTAAAAACAACAGTGTTTCCCATGAGGAGTGCCGGTACTATTTTACTGGCTGATAAGTTCACCGGATAATTAAATGGTGCGATACAGACAACCACACCATGGGCAACCCATTCGACAATAGCGGTCCTTCCTTTTTCAAATCCGGGAAAATTATCACTATCTAAAGTCTCACCCCGAAGTGAGATCACCTCATCAGCGATGTAATCAATAAGGTCAGCGGTCCGTACGATTTCGCTTTTTGCATCTCCGGTTGTCTTCCCGATTTCCCGCATAAGAAGACTGGTACAATAGTCTTCCATGTGCCTGATCCAGTCTGCCGTCAGATGCATCACTTTGACGCGTTGATGCAGGGGGGTTGCTTCCCACAACGGCTGAACCTGTTTTGCTTTTTCCAACACTGCATCGATTTCATCATGAGTAACCAGTTGAAGTTTCCCGACAATCTCTCCATCGATCGGTGATTTTAATTCTGTCGTTTTTCCGCTTTTTGAGACGACCCACTCTTTTCCGTTAAAAAAGCGGTATGTCGGCGGTGTTTGGGTATCGGAAAGAGGAGTAAATGTTTCTTCGGGCATCGATTTAAGTATACTACACTGTTGGGTATTTCTACTATATAATGGTTGTCACATGAGATTACATCAATCCCTCCAAAAACAAAAAAATACCCTATCAGGAGAAGTAAAATCGGTCGCATCTCATTGTGTTCAACCAACAAAAATAACGTGGTTTCAGATCCACCGGAAAAAATTAGCCTATGGTTTTTGGCTTATCCCAATCTCTCTTGTTTTTTCTTTTTATTTTTTTATCCTTAAAGATCTCCCGAATCCCAAAAAACTAAACTTCAGGGAAGTATCCGCAACGACAAAAATTTATGATAGGAATAATAAACTGCTGTTTGACATCTTTACTGATCAGAACAGGACCCTGGTCCCGCTTTCGGAAATTCCGGATTCGGTAAAAAAAGCAACCATTGCCATTGAAGATAAGGATTTTTATAAACACGGCGGTATCGACCCTATTGGCGGAATGCTCCGGGCGGTTGCGGCAACCCTTACCAACAGAAAACTCCAGGGCGGATCAACCATTACCCAGCAGCTGGTCAAGTCTGCACTCCTTACCTCCGAGCGTACCGTCACCCGGAAAATAAAGGAAATTATTCTGGCCTTTTGGGTCGAACTTCTGTTGCCGAAAGACAAAATACTGGAAATGTACTTAAATCAGGTTCCCTACGGCGGAACTGCGTGGGGAGTCGGGACCGCTTCGGAAAAATATTTCGGAAAAAATGTCAAAGACCTCAATCTTGCCCAATCTGCTCTCCTTGCCGGACTTCCTCAGGCTCCTACCCTGTACTCTCCTTTTGGAAGTCATCCGGAACTGGCCGTACAAAGACAGCACGCAGTGCTTTCGCGGATGGTTGAAGATGGATATATCACCGAAAAAGAGGTAGAAGATGCAAAAAATACGCCTCTTATCTTTGCAAAACCAACCAATATTAAAGCGCCCCATTTTGTCATGTATGTCAAAGAACAGCTTGTGGAAAAATACGGAGAAAATCTTGTTGAACGGGGAGGGTTGAAAGTAACCACGACGCTGGATCTCTCGTTGCAGGAATACGCACAGGCAACAGTTGCAGCTGAAATTGAAAAAATCAAATGGATGAAAGTCGGCAATGCCGCAGCACTCATCACCAAACCTGCTACAGGAGAGATACTCGCAATGGTCGGAAGTACGGACTATTTTGCAACGCCATCCGGAAGTTACAATGTAACCACCGCTCTGAGGCAACCCGGATCATCCATCAAACCCGTCAATTATGCCATAGGCATTGAGAATAAAGTGGTAACCCCGGGAACAATGCTGTTGGATGTTCCTACATGCTGGGGGGTCGCGGGTCAGGCCAACTACTGCCCAAGAAATTATGACGGAAAATTCCACGGCCCGGTGCAGGTACGGTTTGCTCTGGGCAATTCCTACAATATTCCTGCAGTAAAAATGCTGTACATCAATACGCTTGAGACGGTGGTTGCGTCTGCATCTGCGTTTGGATTAGATACGTTCCGGGAGCCAAAATATTACGGATTATCACTTACCCTGGGCGGCGGCGAGGTGCGCATGACGGACATGGCCGAAAGCTTCGGAATATTTGCCAATGCCGGTATCCGGAAAGACGTAACCGCGATTCGTAAAGTTGTTGACAGAAACGGAAAAGTGCTGGAGGAAAATAAGGATCCGAATATTGACAAGAGTATCCCCTCTTCGCTTCTTCTCAAAGGGCCGCGGGTTGTTTCTCCTGAAACAGCATTTCTCATTTCCCATATCCTTCTTGATAATAATGCCAGGCAGGACGCATTCGGTCCCAACTCAACGCTCGTCATTCCCGGTCATGCGGTCTCGGTTAAAACCGGTACAACGGATGATCTCAGAGATAATTGGACCATAGGATTTACCCCGCAGGTTTTAGTGGCTGTCTGGGTCGGAAATAACGATAACTCACCGATGAACCGCGCTCTTGTTTCGGGAGTGACCGGAGCCGCTCCCATTTGGAACAAACTCATGAAAAAAGTATTGGAAGGAAAAACTGATCTTTGGCCAAATCAACCGGAGGGAATTGTCGGGAAACAGATTTGTTCCGTATCCGGACTACTTGCGCCAAACGGTGAAGATGCCTCTGATAAGGGGTGCGATACCCGTTTTGAATATTTCTGGAAAGGAACAGAGCCAACGGAAAAAGAACAGATGAAGCAGTCAATCGTCATTGACAAAGCTACCGGAGATATCGCTCCGCCAGCTGGCGGACCTGGAAAAGCGGATACTACTGAAGCGCAGGAACATCAGGTCCTCAAAGATCCGGTTTCTGTCTGGTGTTTGGATTGTCCGCACTCCGAGCAAACGAGGGTATTGCTGAAATGAGTTCTTGTCTTTTATACTTATCGATGTATTACTAAAAACGTCATCGCGAGCCCTGAAAGGGCGTGGCGATCTTTATAATAAAGATTGCTTCGTCTCCCGATATGATGTCGGGATCCTCGCAATGACTACTCGTATGAAAAAAAAGACCGCGAAAGCGTCTACCCGAAAGACCAGGACTATACCGCAAAAAGTCATACTAAGTGCGTTAGCATTCCTTACCTTTATTGGAGACGTTATCAGATCCATCCCAAATCTCCTTGTGTCCGTCTGCACCCGAACCGGTTCATTCCTTTTATCCATCCCGATAAAAAAACACGTCCTGAAAATGAAATATGTTGTGCGTGTACTTCACGACATAGGACAGCTTGTCCTTTCTTTCTTTACCCCTTTCTTCCTTTTCCTACGAAAAAAAATAGTACAGCTAACCAAACAGTTCATCAATTTGCCCCGATTAGATCGGAACTGGCGGTTTCCCCTTCCGTCATTCCCAAAACTTTCTCTCTCTTCAGTTGTGTCAAAACAAAAAGGAACACCGTATAGATCTGCGGTCATTTACAGAAAACCAAAACTTTCCCGCCTCACAAACCCGGTTTTCTGGCAACGGGTGAAATTCTTCCTGTTCGGTATCGGAGTCACCATGCTATTTTTTTTCATCCCCTACCTTGTCTATCAGTGGCTTGATGGATTGCCTAACCCAAAACTTTTGACTCGGAGGGATCTTGAGGTATCAACAAAAATTTTTGACAGAAACGGAGCACTGCTGTATGAATTTTATACGGACCAAAATAGAACACCGATGCCGTTTTCGGACATTCCCCAATACATCAAAGATGCAACTATCGCCATAGAGGATCGGGAATTTTACCGCCACAGCGGTTTTTCCGTAAAAGGCATGATTCGGGCAGTCCGGGAAATTTCCGTCAAAGGTCAGGTACAGGGCGGATCAACCATTACCCAACAACTCATCAAGTCAGCTCTTCTTTCTCCTGAGATCAAACTCTCCCGAAAAATTAAAGAAATTGTTTTGGCTTTTTGGGCAGAACGGATGTACACAAAAGAACAAATTCTGGAAATGTACCTCAATCAGGTTCCTTATGGCGGGACGTCATGGGGCATTGAATCGGCAAGCCGGACCTATTTTGGCAAATCAGTCAAAGACCTGAGTCTTGCGGAATCTAGCCTTCTTGCGGGTCTTCCGGCAGCTCCGACGGAATACTCTCCATTCGGAACACATCCGGAAAAGGCATTTCAACGGCAAGCAGAGGTTTTGAGGAGAATGGTTGAAGACAGGTACATCACCAAAGAAGAAGCCGAAGAAGCGTTTGCCCAGCCCATTCATTTTGTAGCCCCAAGGGTCGCGATACGCGCCCCGCATTTTGTCATGTACGTGAAAGATCTTTTGGAGAAAAAATATGGGTACCGGCTGGTTGAGCACGGCGGGCTTCGCGTGGTAACGTCGCTGGACGTTACTATTCAGGAAAAAGCCCAGGATATCGTAGCCCAGCAGATTGCCGGCCTGACCAGGCTCAATGTCGGCAATGGAGCAGCGCTTATTTCCAATCCAAAAACCGGAGAAATTTATGCGATGGTTGGAAGCAAAAATTATTTTGACGTAGCATCAGAAGGAAATGTCAATCTGGTGACAAGCATCAGACAACCCGGATCCTCTATAAAAGTGGTGACCTATTCTCTGGCTCTTGAAAACGGTTTTACTCCTGCTTCTATTCTTGACGACAGTCCAGTTGTCTACTCCGTCCCGGGAAGCATACCGTATGCGCCGGTCAATTATGACAGTCGGTTCCATGGCCCCACACCGCTGAGGTACGCCCTTGCAAATTCCTATAATGTTCCAGCAGTAAAGCTTGCTGCAAAACTCGGCGTGCCTGCCATTGTGGACAAAGGACGGATGATGGGTATAGAAAGCTGGACTGATGAGAGCAGATACGGACTCTCCATCACGCTGGGAGCTGCAGAAGTTACCATGCTGGATATGGCAAAAGTATTCGGCAGCCTGGCCAACGATGGAAAACGGGTTGACCTCATGCCGATTTTGGAAGTGACGGATTATGCAGGAAAAGTCTATGAAAAAAATAAACCCAAAAAAGGGATTCAGGTAGTCAAACCGGAGGTTGCGTGGATTATGGGAAATATTTTGGCTGACAATGCCGCCCGCACGTCCGCGTTCGGTCCCAACTCCGCGCTTGTGATTCCGGGAAAAACCGTGTCCGTCAAAACCGGCACAAGCAATGACAAACGGGATAACTGGACCATAGGTTACACGCCGTCATACGTCGTGACGACATGGGTCGGCAACAATAATAATGCTCCGATGAATCCATATCTGGCATCCGGCATAACGGGTGCAGCCCCTATCTGGCATGACGTCTTTGTAGAACTTCTCAAAGACAAACAAGATGAACCGCCGCCCCGGCCGGCAAATGTCGTATCTGTTTCCTGTTATTTTAACCGGCCGGAATTTTTTATCAAAGGGACAGAGCCCACCGGCGGACGGTGTGCTGCTCTTCCCACACCAGCTCCATCCGGCAGCCCGACACCAAAACCTCAATAATAATCAAAATAATAATCCACGTAATATCTCCTGTGCACGTGCATATTTGATATTACGTCTCTTAACTCACTGTTCATATCTTCTGAGGTTACTGTTTATGTCCCCCATCTCTCATCATCAAAATATGAAGCAATGGGCACGCTAAAAGTGCACCGGAAAATAATAGCGTTCCAAAAGGAACCTTAAAAATAGTGACGGCAATAAGAACTATAAGCCCTAATCCTATACATACCCATACGGTTTTGGAGGAAAATATTGAGCCTGCTTTATTTTTTACACTCATGTCTGTTTCCATACACGCCGCCTCTCTTTAAAAACATGTAACGAACAAGATAAGTTGAATCTTACTATATAACGTAAACCATGAAGACATACTGAAGAATGTATGAAGAAATCTTCATGAATGAAATTTCTTTTTTTCAGCATTGTCATTCACGAAATCTTCATGTTTGATTTGCTATTGTTGCATCACTATGCAAAACACACCACAGGATACACCGTTTAACACAACACCGGTTTTGGTTACCCTTCTTATTCTCGCATCATTCTTTCTGGGTTCTCTGTGGACAAAAGTGCAATTTCTGGAAAAGACGAATGCTAAGACAATTCCATCACTCAAGCAAGCTGCAAATCCATCACCTGAAAATAAAGAAACACCGCCTGATCAGCCATCACCGCAAAAAGCCGGCAAAAAACCGGAAATCACAGAAAAAGATCACGTTCGGGGCAATAGTAATGCGAAAGTTACACTGGTTGAGTATTCAGATATGGAATGCCCTTTTTGTAAACGGTTCCATCCGACTATGCTTCAGGTGATGAAAGAATATCAAGATAAAGTCAAATGGATTTTCCGCCATTATCCTCTTCCGTTCCACGCAAATGCCCAAAAGGAGGGAGAAGCCTCCGAATGCGCAGCCAAACTGGGCGGAAACGAGGCGTTTTGGAAATATATTGATGCGATTCTGGAACGTACCACGTCGGGCGGTACCGGATTTGCACTTGATAAACTCGTGCCCCTTGCTGTTGAAATCGGCTTGGACAAAAGTACATTTGAAACCTGCCTGGATTCCGGAGAATTTACGCAAAAAGTGAAAGATCACATGACCAGCGGTACTGCCGAAGGAGTGACCGGCACGCCGGGCACTATCGTCATAGACGCCAACGGAGACACTCAGCTGATACCGGGGGCTCTCCCGTACGAACAAATAAAACCGATGATTGATGCAGCGCTTCAAACGCAATAACCAAACGATTCTTTCCCCTACTTTTTCTTGATTTGTTTTATTGCAAATACAACAAATGCAATAATTCCTACTACTAATAGTATATCGATAAACGGATTTTGTATACGCGATGAGAGAGTATAGATAAATATCCGAAGTGTTTTACTGTACTCCATACTTGAATCCATTGTAATCCGTCCGGTTAATGCAAGGACTGAAATCACTGCTGATGAAATCATAAATATGAATGCAGCAAGAATCTTGAGTGGCTTCTCCACTTTCTTTTTGACGGTATAGAGATAGTGATTGGTTATCCGCTCATAAAACAAAGATAACAGGAATAACGGAAATACGATTCCCATAACATACACTAGAGAGACAATAAAAGATGTTGCCAGTGTCGGGGCTAGGGTCGAAAGGGTGATTGCCGCAAAGAGTACAGGGGCGCAGCATGACGATGTAATTCCGGAAAATAGACCGAGCACATATGTGGAAATCACGGTCGTTTCTTTGGGCATGGTAACGTGAGGCAAAGGAAGCATGAGTTTCACCTCAAACAGCGTCATAAGCCCAACCAGAAACATAACGAGTGCGCCCAAAAGATACATCGTCGTATGAAAGTCATTGAAAAAAGAAACGATAAACCGGAATCCAAACGCGACCGGCACTAATATTGATCCCAAACCGAGAGCAAACACGAACGTCAGAAATACTACCCGTTTTTTTTCCTTAAAGATTGTGCCCAGATATGAAGGAAACAAAAATGTGATGCAGCAGGGAGCAAATAACGCTACCATGCCGCCGATGAATGATGCAGTGAGAGATACGCCGAAAAATAAGGTATTCATACTATGAGTCATTCGACGAACGTTTGAATGGTAAACGTCAAACGATCGTTCTTGGGATCATTCGTTTGGACATACACAGAACGAGATATATCACCTTTTACCGGCATAATCTGCGGCCGATAGACCACCGACACCGTTGCCGTTTCACCGGGATTTACCGTACCACTCCATTCTCGCTTGTCGTGCATGCTGAATTCCGGACTTTTGACGCTGTTTATCGTTACCTGCCCTGCAGTACAGTCGCAAGATGACGTTATATTAAATAATTGGAGCGGCCGGCGGCCGGTATTTTTGATCGTAAAATCCGTTGTTCTTTCATCTTTTACATTCATCCTTCCGATATCTTTAGAGTTCTCATGTACCTGAACTACGGGTTTATCCGTATCTGATGTCTCATACTTTTGAATAGTTTCCCCGCCTTTTGTTCCTTGACTCTCTCCACGCGCAACAAATCCGATAAGGATGAGAATGAGGACGACAAACCCTCCGATAATCCAAAAAATGATTTTATCGGCGCCTGTTGGCTGGTAATATTTCATGGGGACGGTGTTATTTTGTTGCCATCGCGGTACCTAGCCGCCCGAATTGCACAAAGACAAAAGAAAATACCAACGTCATGATCATAGGCGCAGCCCATGATACCCAATTTCTTTTTCCCGGACGGAAATACCGCAATAAAAGTGAGTTGGATACTACTGATACAGAAGAAAGAGCCATAGCAAGCCCGGCAAGTTCCGGCCTAAGGACCAGTCCAATACCGGAAAAAAGCCTCGCGGCAATAGGAATACCGATGACATTATAAAACAGGGCAAAAAACATATTCTGTTTAATCTTTGCCATGGTTTCCCGGGATAAATCAAATGCGGTCACAACATCACGAAGATCATTTTTGATGATAACTATACCCCCTGCTTCCATAGCTACATCCGTTCCTGACCCCATGGCGATCCCGACATCGGCTTGTGCCAGAGCCGGCGCATCATTAATTCCGTCTCCAACCATCGCCACCTTCAATCCCAATCTCTGGATCTTTTTCACCTCATTTGCTTTATCCTGAGGCAACACATCAGCAAAAACATTAGTTATCCCAACCGATGATGCGATAGCTTTTGCCGTCCGTTCGTTATCACCGGTAATCATATAGACGGCAATACCTCGTTTTATAAGCGAAGCAACCGCATCTCTGGATGTTTCTTTTACCGTATCGGCAACCGCTATAATACCCAATATTTTTTCTTTGTTGGATAATAGCATTGCCGTTTTTCCCTGTTCCTCCAAGCGTGATAATTTACGGCCGTATTGATCAACCTCAAGCCCGGCAACATCAACCATAAGTTTACGGTTGCCAAAAAAATAAATTACTCCATCAATTTCCCCGGTCACACCTTTTCCCGGAATAGCTCTAAAGTTTGCAATATCTTTAATCGGAATATTTTCTTCCTTGGAATATTCGTAGATAGCTTCTGCCAGTGGATGTTCTGATGATTTTTCAAGACTGGCAGAAATACTGATCACGTCATCCTCGTTAACTTCGCTTAATGAAGCGGTGTCGGTTACTGCCGGTTTACCGCGTGTAAGGGTACCGGTTTTATCAAACACTACTGCTCCAATTTTGCATGCAGACTCAAGCGGTTCCCCTCCTTTTATAAGGATTCCGTATTCAGCGCCTTTTCCGGTACCGACCATGAGAGCAGTAGGGGTTGCTAATCCCAAAGCGCACGGACACGCAATGACGATAACGGCAGTAAATGCCATGAGAGCAAATGCAAGTGATGCTCCCAAAAAGAAAAACCATATAATAAACGTAAGAATTGCAGTTCCAATGACTATCGGGACAAAATATGCAGAAATTTTATCCGCAAATGCCTGAATTGGAGCTTTTGATCCCTGGGCTTCTTCTATCAACCGGATAATTTGAGCAAGTGTCGTTTCGCTGCCTACCCGTGTAGCGATACATTCAAAACTGCCTGTTTTATTCATTGTTGCTCCTACTACCGTGTCTCCGACATTTTTTTCAACCGGCAGACTTTCTCCGGTTATCATGGATTCATCTACCGCAGATGTTCCTTTTATAATTTTTCCGTCAACCGGAATTTTTTCTCCGGGACGAACGAGAATAACGTCGTCAACGATGACCTGATCGATGGGAATATCGATTTCTTTGTAGTCGTCATATGAAGCGGATACACGAGATTTTCTTATGTCCGATGGGGGTCCCTCGTTCCGATTGAATCGGGACTCGGGACGGCTCGAGTTTTTACGCAAAACTCTCGCCGTTTTTGCCTGTAGTCCCATCAGCTTTTTAATAGCATCGGATGTTTGGCCTTTAGCCCGTTTTTCAAGCCATTTGCCCAAAAGGACAAACGTGATAAGAAACGCTGCTGTTTCAAAATACAATTCGGGAATTTTCTGACCAAGGAGTCCGATAAACGATTTATGTACTACATAATAATTGAGAAAATTCAATACGCTGTAAAAATATGCCGTTGATGTACCAATGGCGATAAGACTGTCCATGTTAAATGTTTTCATGCGCAAGGAAGACCACATGCCCTTATAAAATCCCGCTCCCATAAAGAATTGCACCGGGGTAGCCAAAACGAACGAAATAATTCCAATGAACGGGAAAAGCAATGCCCGCCCCGGAATCCATGGGAAAAAATCAAAAAGCATAAAATAGATCATCGGAGCACTTAACATGAAACTACGGATAAACTGATGGAACAGATGATTGATTTCGCGAGTTCGCTTTAAACTTTCATCAGGCGCAGTTCCTTCAGATATGACTGATGCTTGGTATCCTGTTCTTTTCACCGTAGATATCAGTTCCGAAATAGGAGAAGTATTTTCATCTAACACAATACTGGCCTTTTCTGAAGCAAAATTTACTGAAGCGCTTGATACCCCGGGTACTTTTCTCAGCGACCGCTCAATAAGGGATGCACAGGATGAGCAATGCATACCTTCAATGGTCAATGATAAATTTTTCTTCATACTTTTTTCTTATTGAATGCTTTCTACTGTATATAACGTGCCGGTTAATGCTTGTTCAAAATCTTCTTCGGTACACGTCTTGTTTACTGCCACGTGTACCAATCCGTTCAGATCGACCGACACAACGGCATCAACTTCTTCCATCTGTGATAACTTTCGGGTAATCAGTCTGACGCACGCCCCGCAGGTAATTCCTGAAATGCGTACGGTTTGGATATGTGGTTCACTCATACTGTTCGCCTCCGCATCCGCACCCTCCGCCTCCGCACGACCCGCCTTCATTAGCACTTGGTACTGCAGGACTTGTTGCTTGAGCAGCCAATACTTGTGTGTCCGGAACTTGTACGCCGTCAGTGCTGTTTACAACAGTAAATGATCCGCGGTACATGCCCATCATGCAGGAAAAATGAATAGTTCCTGTTTCGGTAGGAGTAAATTCGATTATGTTTTCTCCGGGATGCAGATTTTTCCGTACCCCGATCTGAGACGAAACAATGCTTGAGGCACACGTATTGACGTCTGTTGCGTTGACGATCCATTTGACCGGTACACCTTTGACAATCGTAAATGAATTGGGTGTATACCCTTGGGCGTCCTGCGTCATCTTAACAATCTGCACATCACCTTCAAGAAGGACCGTGTTTTCTGTGTTTGCCGCCAGTACACTCCCGTCAGATGACAATCCCATGAGAGGATTCCAGCCTATGAGGTTAAAAGCATTGTTGATGTTAAAAAGCGACAGTGCTATCACCGCAACTCCGGCGAATTTGAAAAATTTCTGTGCAAAGACTCCGCGGATGAGGGACGTCAATCCGCCGATTCCCAAAAGTCCCGGTGCAGTACCAATGGCAAATACACCCATGATCGCTGCACCCGAAAATACGTTGCCGCTGCTCATGGCATACAGCTGCATTGCCTGCGTAAAACCGCAGGGAAGAAAGAATGTGCTTGCACCCAACAAAAACGAATTTTTGTGACTGTATTCACCCGCTCCCTGATCTTTGATGCCTAAAAGCCGTGCGATTCCTTTCGGGAGGCTTAATGTAACTCCTTCAAGCCTTGGAAAAAGACCTGTAAGCTGCATGCCAAGCGTGAGCATAACAAGGGCGACAGCTACTGTTAAAAGGCCCAAACTGAATCCTGAAAATTGAAAAAATGACCCGATACCGCCGATGACTCCGCCCAAAACCGTGTACGATACTATTCTTCCAACCGTAAACCACAGATGCGGTACAAACCGCTGCCCGGACGTCGCATTTGGATGTTTCTGGGTATACCTCGTGGCTGAGCCTAAAACCAATCCGCCAATAAGTGCCATGCATGTAGAAAATCCGGCAGTCAAACCGATAAGAAGGACGGTCACTAAACTCGTAGGATGTCCCCCGCCAACACCCAAAAACTTGGTCAATCCGAAGACATTGACAATGACGTAAAGAAAAAATAACGCCGCTCCCGCATACAATATATCTGCGTAGTCAGCACTATTTTTCGATACCCATGGTTTCTTTTCATTGATCCCCACTTCATATCCGGCTTTCTGTACCGCCTGATCTATTTCACCTATGCGCAAAAATTCGGTTTCGTAATATATTTCAGCGCATGCCTTGTTCTCACAGGCATTAACTTTGCACACTCCGGGAACGCGCAAAAGCTCATCCTCAATGATAAGTTCGCATGAATGACAGTGCATGCCTTTGATAGGGACAGTAATTTTTTTCATATATACCCAATGGTACCAAGGTAAATATGAAGATTTTGTGAATATGTAAGGGCAAACTATGAAGCTGATTCCAGCGGAAATACAACCGTAAACGTCGTTCCGCGACCTATGGAGCTCTTTACACCAATCGTCCCGCCGGAAGAAGTGATGACTGCGTGTGCTATCGATAATCCCAATCCGGAACCTGCTGTTGTATCCGTTTTTGACCCCCGGTAATACCGGTCAAAAATATGAGTCAAATCAGCTCTCGCTATACCGATTCCTGTATCTTTGATTGCAACAATTGCCTGATCTGTATGGGACCGCAATGAAAGAGTGATCGTGCCGTTTGTTTTCGTATACTTAACGGCATTATCAATGATGTTGAGCATTGCCCGGAACAATTTATCTTTCTTTCCCCGAATGACCAGGTGCTTTTCTATATGAGCGTTAACTGAAATATGTTTGACGTAAACAAGTTTTTGCGCTACTTCAGTTAACTCGTGCATCACCTCCGTCACATTCGTCGTGTCTTTCAAGTTCTCATAGGTATCAGATTTACTCCAAGCCAAATCCAAAACATTCGTCAGTGTTTGGGATAACCGGTCGGCATCAACAAGGAGTTCTTCAAGTACGCGCTGATATTCACCGATCGTCCGTTTTTTCGTTTTTGCTACTTCAATGGCGCCTTTTAATGTTGCAAGAGGAGTTTTTAACTCATGGGCAATATCGCCGATAAACTGGCGCTCTCTGGTAAATGCCTCCTCTAACCGATCCAGCAATCCGTTACATGTACGAGCTAAGTTGGCGATCTCGTCATGTGTTTGCGGAATGTTCACGCGGCGCTTCAAATTTTCCGAGCTGATCTTGGCCATTTCCTTACTGATTTCTTCCACGGGATGCATAGCACTTCCGGCCAATATATACCCACCCAATACCGTCGGGATGACAAAGGAAAAAAATACCAATGTCAGACTCCCATACAAAGAACCCAATGATTTATCAATGACATCAATCGGATGTCCAATTATTATCACATCACGCAATGATCCATTTGAAATCATCGGGATGAGAACAAATCGCATACTCAAGGAGCCGACGGACTGATTGACAAACACTGAGTCTTTGGATGTCTTAACTTGAGTAAAAAGTTTTTCGATAACATCATCGATATTACCGACTTGCTGCGAAACTGTGAGAACATTTCCCTGATTATCCGTAACAAACGCTAACATCCCGGGCGTTTCGTTAAAAACATCTGTCAGGAGTTGTGATGACATTTGTTTATTTATCAGAAATTGTTCCTGCGTCAGGATGTTTATGATCCTGTTGCCGTGCGAACGAAGTGCCGTGTCGGTATGATTATATAGTTCTCGTTTCGTCACCCAATAGAAACTTGCAAACAGAATAACCAATGAAAATATGAGTGTGCTGCTGTAAATCGCGGTTAAGCGGAAACGAAGGCTTTTGGTGTTCATGGTGTTTCACTCATTTTATATCCCACTCCGTGTATCGTATAAATTAATGTATGAAATGAAGGTTTATCGATCTTTCTTCTGAGACTGCCCACAAATACATCAACGACGTTGCTCATGCCTTCAAAATTATAATCCCACACATGCTCTGTGATCATTGTTCTGGTAACAACTTCATCTTTATGCCGTAAAAGTAATTCTACAATAGAAAATTCTTTTGGGGTAAGGATAATTTTTTGTCCAGATCGGGTCACTGTGTGCTTCATCGGATCTACAACGAGATCCTGTATGGTGAGTTGGGGTGATGTCGCGCCGTTGCTGCGCCTGAGAAGCGCGTGAATCCGGGAACGCAGTTCGATAAATGCAAACGGTTTGGTGACATAATCATCCGCTCCGCTATCAAGACCTGCAACTTTATCTTCAATAGTCGTTTTTGCCGTTAACATGAGAATAGGTGTTTTTATGCTTTTTTCGCGAAGTTTTCTGCACACGTCCAATCCGTCAAGTTTAGAAAGACCGATATCTAAAACTATTGCGTCGTATGGTTCCGATTCAGCCAAATAAAGTCCTTCCTCGCCGTCAAACGCAGTGTCCACGGCAAACCCGTCTTCAGCAAGACCTTTTTTTATAACTCTTGATAATCTGGGTTCATCTTCCACCAATAAGACTCTCATGCCGGAATCATATCACAAAAAGATGAAGAATTTATGAAGATTATTTGAATAAAAAAGAACCGGTGTAACCCGGTTCTTTTTTAATTTTAATTGTCATTGCGATCCCGATCCGCCGGTTGGCGGAGAGGGAGAAGCAATCTCTATAATAAAGATCGCCACGCCCCTTCGAGACTCGCGATGACAGTAGTGTTACGTTCTCGGCTGCATTGGCCGAGCCTCATTCACGACCAAGGGCCTGCCATCAACCTGAAAGCCGTTGAATTTCTCAATAGCTTTTTTTGTCTCTTCATCCGAGCTCATTTGGACAAATCCGAATCCGCGTGATCGTCCGGAATATTTATCCGTGATGACTTTTGCGGAAACGACTGATCCGGCTTGAGCAAATAATTCCGTAAGTTTCGCTTCGTCGAATGTATACGGAAGATTACCAACAAATAAATTGGCTGCCATAATTTTGGTTCCTTTCTCTCCTAGGACCAAAAACTGGGGACTTGACGCTTGACGGAGAACAGACCGAGGATCAACTCGACCAAAACCTCCTAAAGACGATTCCGACACTTTTCCTTCCTAAGACAAGGTAAAGTATACCACAATACGCTCAAATCTCAAAATACCAGGCATAGGAAATGCTCTTGGCTTCTTTGGTAGCAGTGATCACGAAGCGTTTGGAATCTAAGAACCCAGTGCAGGTATAGAGAGTCAGCCGGCTGTCAGATGTTGTATCTAAAATATGCGTCTGATCAGGAGTGACGACCGTTACATATTTCACGACATAGACTTCTGTTCCCTTTTGATTGAGGGTGAGATATATTTTATCACCCGGTTTTATCTTTGTGAGATTTCCCAAAAGCGTTGGCCAGTTGTGCCCGTAGAAAATACTGTTGCCAGTGCTCCCCGGAACGGAAGAGGATGTCAGGTATGAAACGCCGTTTTTAGTATCCTGCCATTTTCCGTTTTCAATAGTTGAGGGATACACGGGAAGAGATATACGCAAAGACGGAATGGAAATGCTCACGGGCAGATGAGAGTTGGAAGTTTGGGAAGTGGCTGCTAAACGTTCAGTTAATCGAAATGCTAAACGGCCCGGATCGTTTCTTTGCCAGAGAAGAAATGATCCGAGGATGATGAGGAACACACCGCTCACGATACACAGTTTTTTAACGGTTACTCTGGTCATGGTAGTACGGATTTCGCGGAATGAGTATGCCTACTCCCAAGAAAATAATAGCGAGTGTAAAAACACTATAGACCGTGGCGATGTTTCCTGTTGTTGCCAGTCCCAAGATGTCTCCTCCGGTTCCTAAGCCCAACACATCTGCCCCGCCGATACCTCCGCAGAGATAATCACTGTTCTTTGCCATGTATGGTCCGGGGTCCAGTCCCCATACCGATCCGTCCGGGATGGAAACCCACCCTTCTGATCTGAGGATGGCAACTTCATCATCCGTCAGGCTTGACGCATTCCACCAGTTGGTCTGGATGCCCTCTCCGTATGTAGAACAGAAGCACTGGGTGAGCGTTGTATCATTAAGTCGGTATACTGCGTCGCTTCCCGTGTAGGAGGTAGGACTGCCGGGAATGCCGTGCGTACCGTCAGGGTAGGAAACCAACAGCGTGCCCTGCGGATTGGCACATGTCGGGAATGTGGGATAGGCAAAAGCAAAAACCTTGGGAATTCCGAAAAAGAATGTAAAAAGAAGACTCACGAGGTAAAGAAATGATATACGTTTCATGGATTGTTTTTGCTCAAAAGCAGGAGTTTGAGAAGCAGGAATTAGTTATGGGCTGGACTATATCACAGGGAGGAAAAAGATGCAAGTTTCACCAACTTTGAGAATAGAACTTGTAGACGGTCTAAAATCATCTGTAACTGATTATTATATTTTTTTTCTATAATTATACTAATATATTGTGAGTTTTTGTCTATCGTATGCTCTGTATTTGTATACCCATCGGCAAAGGCCGTAACCTGTCTGTCTCTCTCAATGATAGGGAGACTGAAATGACCTGATAGATCTGTCATCGTATTTTTATGAGAAGAAAGCACTTCCGCATTCTTTATAGGTCTTTTATATTGATCAATAACCGTACCCTCAAGCACCCTCGGATTGAAATATGCGCGGAGAACAAAAACAGCGGGTTTCGGATTTCCTTCTCCGTCCCATATCTGGGTTGACCCTCCGACTCCGACCCAATAGTTGAGACCAACCAGAGACGGTTCATTGACCAGTTTTTCAAGAGCATCGGCAATCCATTGCGCCTGCTCTTTGTCATTGAGTTTTCCATGAATATCAGGAATCGGTACGCCGAATTCGCCTAAAAATATCTTCCCGCCGCTTTGGGCGGCAATCTCGCGAATGTCGGAAACGAGTCGCTCCGGCGTATTAACGTAGTGATCTATGGTAACAACGCCGCCAAGCGCTGTAGTTGTCGGTTTATCCATAATCAACCTGGCGATATCTCCGTTCATAGAAAAATAGTTGGAGGTCACGCGCTTCCAGATTTTGGTAAATGTGTTTTTGGTGACCTCGTATTCAGTGATTAAGAATTTCCTGTATCCGTTCACGTCTCCGGTTTGTCGCGGGTCTCCGGGGCCTCCGTTTTCGCACTCCGGACATCCGCTGAATATATCCCCATCTTGAAATAAATCAGAATGATTGAGTATAAAATTTTGTGTTTTTACCACGTGTTCGTCGCGGGAAATCTTCGGATACCCAAACCACCCCTCCCACCCGGAGAAATTTCCCCGGAACCAGACCAGAAGTCCGTACTTTCGCGCAGCAGAAACCCATCGTTTCAAAAACGGCAAAAACTCTTCATCGTAGGGAGTGGCGATTGCCACGTGGGTTGCGCCGATTTCGGCAATATCCCGGACCTGTTGGTCTATGACGCTATCAAATGAAGGGTCATTGATCTTTTCCGCAGTCAGATCGCGCGAGTACTTCATCGTATCCACCGACTGTATGTTCCACCATGGTATGAAGGACAAAGGCTCCGGTATTGCCGCATGGTCAATATTTTTTGTAACCACCCAAAGAGTGATGAAGGCAATAAAAAGAGTGATGATAACGGCCCGTTTCATATATTCTCTAGTCTATTATATATGTCTATTATATACCCTCTCAGCTTTATCACCTAGGAGGTATAGCACGTATTATCGAAGCACTGTGAAATTCCTTTTTCCCGCCAGAAAATTTACCCCAGCACCAGTCCCGACATAACGTCGGGACGGTGCGGGGTTTCGCGCTTCCGTTTGACCGAAATTACTGATGCCCAGCGACCGTAAGGTCGGGGAGCGCTTTACTTGTGAATCAATTCGACCCGCTTAACATGAGAATCAATTGGAGATATACTCTATTTCAGAAAGGTGCACATATGTATACTTTACTAAAACCGATCAAAATACGGGAAGAGCTATTAAAACGGGGTATCAGGATATTCACTCCGCAGGTTTTTGCACAGATATTTAGCTTAAATCCGCAGATCACCAAACACTCCTTTATCACCTTATCACCTAGGAGGTGTAGCAAGTATAACACCTAGGAATTTCATTCAAAGGTAAGGTGTTGAATTCCGGCCAGATGACGCTGATAATCTTTTTGATCATCGACAAAACGTAGATAAGACTTCTTGGAATTGAACTGTGAAAGAATAATGCTGGTATCTATCCAATCAAAAGAAGCATTTCCAACATAATCCCCTAATGATGACCATGGATACATGACAGTTTTGTGTAAGTCTTTACATATAAATCCTGTGTATGGATTAAGATGAATATACCTACTGACATGTAATAATTGTTCATCGGATTCTATTCGAACAGCCTTAAATTGATTGGAACACAATGCGCCGTCGCGTTGATGTTTCGTATTGAAATATTTTGTATAACTATTCTGTACTTTACTAATAAATTGCGCTATCCCTCCATCCCCTTCTTGCCTGACCAGTAAATGATAATGATTGGGCATGAGACAAAAAGAAAGGATAGTAACGATAGGGGGATTATGTAATCGTAAACGCTCCCAAAATAGCTCTCGAGCTTCCAATGATAATGTGAGAAAAATAGAGAGCCGCATTGAAGGAGAAACGTGTCGGTAATAACGGAGAGTTAATATTGCCCGATCGTATTCGCGTTTTTGTAAAAATACCGGGCGTTTATCAATCCCGCGATTGTAAATATGATAGATTTCTCCAGTAGCGATAGGAGCATAACGTCTGGGCATATACTCAACATATCCGAAAAACTCCTACGTGTCAAATCTGCTACACCTCCTAGGTGAATGTAAAGCAACATCTCAATTTTCGGTGAATTGGTACATCTCAATTTTCGCTTGACCCCATGCGGTATGCTCATCTCTCAGAGGGGAGGTGAGAAACATGAAACGACCCATAATAGATCGCGAGCAGATTGTCTCATCCTTTGTGAAACGAGAGATTGGAAAGGACACCGCTGTACAGTTATTGGGTTGTACCAAACGAACACTAGAAACCTACGTCAAACAGTACGTCGTGTGGAAAACTGCAGGACTGGTCGATCACCGACACAGTAATAATGGGAAGCTTACCGATGGACAAAAAGCTGCTGTTGTTGCCCTAAAACGCGCTGATCCATGGCGATCGCCGAGAAACATTCGGGACTACTTTGCACTTCCGGTAACGAGCATCACGATGAGAAGGCTCCTCTGTGCCAATGGTCTTACCAGAGAAAATCTCAAGCGGGTGAAAGCTATTCAACGCTTTGAAGCAGAGAATCCCAATGATCTGTGGCAGACAGACATCATGGGAAAAATTACATTCAAACATCTTGGTGATCTGTATTTAATTGCCACACTGGATGATCACAGCCGATTTGTCCCTTCCGGGAAGTGGTTTAAAACCCAAGGAAAGATGAATGTGTTTTCTGTATGGTTCCAGTCGCTCTCGTCCTGTGGTATCCCCACCAAGATGCTCCAGGATGAAGGGAGTCAATACAAAGCACGAGCTCGATTCGGACTGGCTGATTACCAGTGGTATGCCAAACAAATGGGCATCGAGCTCATCTGGGCTCCGACCGCCCAATGTAAAGGGAAGATTGAACGGTTTTGGAAGTTTGTGCAGAGAGATTTTGTTCCGGGGATTCTCAACAGAAAGACTATAATGGTCCCAGGAATTTAGACAGTATGGTAAGATCCAAAAACTATGGAACATACTATACGTCGACAGCATCCTCCTGCCTTTAAGGCAAAGGTGGCATTAGAAGCAGTGAAAGAAGAAAAAACCATTACGGAGTTAGCGAGTGTATATCAAGTTCATCCTACACAAATCAAACAATGGAGGGATATACTCTTGGCTAATCTGAACGAATTGTTTTCCGGAAAATACAAATCCCGGGACAAAGAACAGGCTGAATTACTGACATCGCTCTATGAGCAAATCGGGAAACTGAAAGTCGAAGCAGACTGGCTAAAAAAAAAGATTGGGATCATTGAACGTTAACGAACGGGTACGGGATATTGTTCTTTCGCACATTGAAAAAGATCATACGGATATTTCCATCACCAGACAATGTGAGCTATTGGGAATATCCAGAGGCAGTATCTATTACAGTCCTGCCCCGCTCAGTCAGACCGATCAGCTCCTCCTCCGGCATCTGGATGAACTCTATACAGAACATCCCTATTTCGGAGCCAGAAGAATGGGACACGAACTGACCACAGAGACAGGGATTATTGTAGGAAGAAAACACGCAGGAACGCTCATGGATATTCTGGGTATTGAGGCGCTGTATCCAAAACGAAACTTGAGCAAGAATACCAGCGATAAGTATCGCTATCCGTATCTGCTCAAAGGCGTGAGTGCAACGCACCCAAATCACATCTGGGGAACGGATATTACGTATATCCGGATGCGACAAGGATTTGTCTATCTGACTGCATTTCTGGACTGGTTTTCGCGCTACGTCCTGTCATGGGAAGTATCCATAACATTAGATACCGCTTTTGTTCTTGAAGCAGGAAAACACGCGTTAACTATTGGAACTCCGGATATTGCCAACAGCGATCAAGGAGTACAATATACCAGTCAGGCATATGGACAGCTATGGAATTCAGAAACAACAAAAATCAGCATGGATTCCCGGGGAAGAGCATTGGACAACATATTTACCGAGAGATTATGGAGAACAGTAAAATATGAAGAAGTGTATTTGAAAGAGTACGAAACAGTACAAGAGGCGCGACACAGTCTTGGGGTGTATTTTGATTTTTACAACAACCGTCGGGGTCATCAGTCACATGGATACAAAACACCGGCGGAAATCTATTTCGGAGGGAGGTGAAAAGTAGCTCTTAATCTTATCGTTTTACTGTCTAGACAAACGGGACCACCTTAAGCCTTGAAAATCGCCAGTTGAAGGCAGGAGTTATCTCTCCAAGAAATTTTGAGAGCAGGTTCTATGGTGAGTCTGTAAGTGACATTTTATTGACAAAAATTCTTAGTAAATTGGGATCAGGTATAACAGAAATAATGGCACATCCAGGATTTGTTGATGATATTTTGTATACAAAAAGTAGCTACATCTCTGGAAGAAAAACTGAATTAGACATATTGGGTTCTGATAAAGCCAAAAAGTTAATTGAAGAATTGGGTATCAATCTAACAACATTCAATTTTTTAGGTGATTGAGGTAAAAACAATGCATGAATATTATGTCGCTTTAGATATCGGTGGCACAAACTGCAGAGCTGCATTAATGGAGACCGATTCGGCTTTAAGGGCAAAAATATTGAAAAAAGAACAATTACAAGTATCTCTTGATTATGAGAGCGGAATAATTGACCTTTTGAGCCTAATTGACCAAATCGCTCAGGATTACCCTATTTCAGGTATAGGAGGAAGTTTTCCGGGAATAATTGATGAAGAAATTGGAGTAATTCGTTCAGCTACTAATCTTCCAGATTGGAACAATAAACCTATTAAAAAGACAGTGGAAGAACACTTCCAAGTGCCTGTCAGTATATTTCACGATGTCGCAGCAGCGGCAATGGGAGAAGCACTTTTTGGAAATGGCGTAAGTGAAAATAATTTCGTTTTTTTAATTTGGGGAACAGGAGTTGGGGGCGCAAAAGTTGAAAGACTCATGGATAAATTTCATATCACTTCATTCGAGCCTGGTCATCATATTGCAAATCCTAATGGAGATCAGTGTGCATGCGGTTTACGAGGATGCCCAGATTTAATAATGGGAGGAGGACCTTTAAGCAGAAAATTGAATAAAAATTTAGCTGAAATAAAAGATAATGATTCAATCTGGGATGATGTAGCAAAAATTGCAGGGCAGACCGTAATTAACACTTTAGCCTTCCATCAAACACCTCTTCTTATTTTTGGAGGTGGACTTATTCAAAAACGACAATTTTTACTAGATAAAATTCGTGAAGCAATTAGTATCCATCAGGAAGTATTTAAAATCCCTGAAATAAGAATGACCAAGCTTGGCGACAATGCTGCACTGTACGGGACTGTAGGCCTACAACAAATTGAGTTAATTTAATTTATGTAAATAACTTGAAATAAATTCTGAGTACTGAACTTCTCACATCTCCTCTTGTGCGACGTTATGTTATAAGGTGGTCCCGTTTGTCTAGACAGTAAAACGATAAGATTAAGAGCTACTTTTCACCTCCCTCCGAAATAGATTTCCGCCGGTGTTTTGTATCCATGTGACTGATGA
>Ga0209210_1001210_pt1 | contig 22468 bp, 21 predicted proteins | sample RifGroA1_FD_183991 | JGI IMG/M metagenome (GOLD analysis project Ga0209210, IMG submission 183991) | Contaminated groundwater microbial communities from Rifle, Colorado, USA - Rifle Groundwater A1 (SPAdes) (version 2) | ecosystem: Environmental > Aquatic > Deep subsurface > Groundwater >...
AAACTTAACGTTAGGCAAGGGCGGCACAATTGCTTTAAGGATTCCAAAATATAAATTTTTGAACGATTTATTAAAAAAAATTAACAGGCCGTTAGCGCAAACATCGGTCAATATTTCGGGCAAACCTGCTTTATCTAAAATAAGCGATATAAAAGAGTTTATTGGAAGGTCGGACCTTCCAATACTCGTAATTGATGGGGGAGATTTGAAGAAAAGCAAGCTTTCAAGAATAATTGATTTTACCGCGAAAACCTTGACAAGGTTAAGATAAGGTGCTATAATTAATATGTAGTTAAGAATAGCACTTTTACAGATTAAAAATACTTGCGAAAAGCAGTTGTAGCCAAAAGATACTGAAATTTCGGTATTTTCTGGCTATAACTGCTATATCGGCAGTTGGCATAAACCCGAATTAGGACGAGTTGAAAAACATGTCCTAGAAAGGAGTGGACAATGTCCACATTGTATTCCATTGGTCAGATGAACCAGTTGGGCGATGCGTTTGAGACGGCGGGATTCACCGCAGATGATGTGACCAAGCTTCGGTCTTTTGCCGAATTGGCATCGCTTAAGGGCGTTGTCAGAGGACTGGCGAAGATTGTCGTGGTCAAACACGTCATTGACTGCGACGCAGACCCGTTCCTGCCAGAAGGTTGGAAAGTGGAGAGCCACAAAAAAGGTGGAAGCTTGGAGTGGGACCCGACAAAGGTTCGGCTTCACCTTTCGCCAAACCAGCAGAACGGCAAGGGCATCGTGGGCAACAAGCTCCGTAAAGAGCTTGAGAGTGAGCCCGTGTTCAACGCCAACGTTCTTGACTTTTTGCTCAAGCATCCGGAATTGATTCTGGAAGAGTGGAAAGGCAAGTATGTCTACTTTTGGGGCACGATTTTTCGCGACTCGGATGGTTACTTGCATGTCCGCTATCTGTCCTGGCTCGATGGTCGTTGGGACTGGTTCTTCCACTGGCTCGGCGATGCTTGGTACGACATCGGCCCCGCTGCCTGCTCGCAAGTATCTTCGGATTAGTCCTTAGAGCTTTGAGTATTTGCTCTTGCCCTTGGACCTTTGCCCTTTGCATTTCATCGTATTTGCACGGGGCATTTTTTGTTGAATTAAAAATGGGATTTAGATATACTGGATTATAGATTATTAATTTTTTTATTATGAAACTAAAAAAACAAGATGTACAGATTGCAAAGTTGATTGATTTGGAAACTGAACGCCAGAAAACATCTTTAGAAATGATACCTTCTGAAAATCATTGCTCTCCGGCTGTAAGAGAGGCTTCGGGGTCAATTTTGACCGATAAATACGCAGAAGGCTATCCGGGGAAAAGATATTATGCTGGTTTAAAATATTACGATATTTTAGAAGATTTGTGCCGGGAGAGGGCCAAGAAATTATTTAAAGTTCCGCATGTAAATGTACAGCCGTATTCTGGCTCGCCTGCAAATGCCGCAGTTTATATGGCTGTCTGCGAGCCGCAAGATACAATTATGGGTTTGGCTTTGCCTATGGGAGGCCACTTAACGCATGGCTGGAAAGTGAATTTTTCTGCAAAGTTTTTTAAGTCGGTGCAATATGGCGTTGATGAGAAAACCCATTTAATAAACTACCAGGAACTTGAAAAGCTAGCAAAAGAAAACAAGCCAAAATTAATTTTTGCGGGGGCTACAGCTTACCCAAGAATTTTTGACTGGAAAAGATTGGGTGAAATTGCAGATTCTGTTGGGGCATATTTGGCAGCTGACATTGCTCATATTGCGGGGTTAATTGCAGGCGGAGCGCATCCAAGTCCGGTGCCTTATGTGCATATTGTTTCAACAACAACTCATAAAACTTTACGGGGGCCGAGAGGAGGCATGATTATGGTAACTCAAAAAGGAATGGACAAAGACTCCGATTTAGCTAAAAAAGTTGATAAAGCGATTTTTCCTGGTTTTCAGGGCGGGCCTCATATGCATCAAATCGCGGCGATTGCAGTTTGCTTGAAAGAAGCATCGACGCCGGCTTTTAAAAAATACGCAAAGCAAATTGTAAAAAATGCCAAAGCTTTAGCCGAGGAATTAAAAAGATACGGATTTAATTTAATCAGCGGGGGAACGGATAATCATTTAATTTTAATTGATTTAAGAAATAAAAATATTGCAGGGCCTGAAGCGCAGGATTTGCTTGAGGAAGCAGGAATTACAATAAATAAAAACAGCATTCCTTATGATCCAGCTCCGCCATTTAAACCATCTGGAATTAGAATGGGAACTCCGGCAATAACCACAAGAGGCATGAAAGAAAAAGAAATGAAAAAAATTGCTAGCTGGATAAATGAAGTGATTTCAAATCATAAGTCAGCTAAAAAAGTTAGAGAAGAAATAAAAAAATTATGTAAAAAATTTCCTTTACCAAAATGAATTTAGATTTATATATTTTTAATTTAATAAATGGCTTTGCCGGAAAGTGGCAGTGGATGGATTATTTGGGCATGTTTTTTGCGCAATATTTTGAATATCTATTATGGCTTTGCTTGTTTTTATTTTTAATTGTAAGTTTCAAAAAATATTGGCGCATGGTATTAGAAGCCTTTATCGCAGCTATTTTTACAAAGTTTGTTTTAGCTGAAATAATTCGCTGGCTATGGTTTAGGCCAAGACCATTTGTTACGTTAAATTTTATTCCGCTGATAAACCAAAGTGCAAATGAAGCATCCTTTCCGTCAGGCCATGCATCTTTTTATTTTGCCCTGTCTACGATAGTTTATTTTTACAATAAAAAAGCAGGCATGTTATTTTATGTTGCCAGCTTTCTTATTGCAGTTGCCCGGATTTTTGTAGGAGTGCATTGGCCGTCAGATATTTTAGCAGGCGCCGTATTAGGTGTTTTAATGGGCTGGTTGACGAATAGGTTATTCAAAAATTATAGTGCCCGAGGTGGGAGTTGAACCCACAATTCCGTAAGGAAATGCGATTTTGAGTCGCACGCGTATGCCAATTCCGCCACTCGGGCATCGATTGTAATTTATCATATTTTTAGCTAATTTTCAACGTAGTTATTCCCAGGAGGCGTCGATTATTTTGTCTGGAAATTTTTCCGCCAGTTTTTGAAAATTTTTACAGGATGTTCTGTGCAATACAGCAGCTCTGTATTTTGTTAAATATGCCCTTACTTTGTCTCCGGGTTCGGGATTACAGCATTTCGCAGTATTTATCAGCATGCCTTTTTGTCCGGCTAAATAAATCTGCCTGGGCCTTTCTTTTTTTATCAGCCGTATTCCATCTTTTTTCTTTCTAACTGCCTCTGATATTTCCGCTATTTTTCTTTTTATAAAGCCCGGAACCGGAATAGAAAAAATAGGCTGGTCCTGCTCTATAAATTTTTTAATGTGCGATTTTGCTAAACTTGTTTTGACAAACCTAAGCCAGTCGAGAGAAGGCCTTTTTCTTTTATTTGTAATAATTTCAACTATATCTCCGTTTTTCAAAGCATAAGATAGCGGAACAATTTTTCCTCCGATTTTTGCTGTTTCTGTATGGTTTCCAATTTCTGAATGTATAGCGTAAGCAAAATCAACAGGAGTAGAATTTTTAGGCAGAACAATTACGTCTCCCTTTGGGGTAAAAGCAAATATCTGATTTTTTAAAAAGTCTATCTTAAAAGTTTTCCAAAATTCAGGTATTTCTTCTACCCATTCAAATTTATTCCCTTCTTTTTTAAGGTCAATTTTTTCTTTGTATGACCAGTGGGCGCAAACTCCGTATTCCGCCTCTTTCTGCATTTCTTCTGTCCTTATTTGGATTTCAGTAATCTCTTCTTTATCGCAGAATACCGTGGTATGCAAAGACCTGTATCCGTTTATTTTTGGTTTAGCTATATAGTCGTTTATTTCTTCAGATATCGGTCTGAAATATTTGTGTATTATTCCAAGAATTTTATAGCAAGTTTCTATATCGGCAACAATTATTCTTAAAGCAAGAAGATCATGGATTTTATCAAAATCCATATCATGCTTTGCTAATTTTTGGTATGTGCTCCAATAAGATTTTGCCCTGTAGTTTATATCAATAATTTTTACCCTTTCTTTTTTAAATATTTCTTTTAAGCGGGGGATGAATTTTCTAAGATATTTCTCTCTTTCTTCAAAAGGTTCTTTAATATGTTCTTTTAGCCATTTAAACCTTTTTGGAAATAAATAGGAAAAAGATAAATCTTCTAGCTGTCTTCTAATTTCTGATAAACCCAGCCTGTTTGCTATGGGTACAAAAATTTCTAAGGTTTCAATGGCGTATAATTTTTGCTGCTCTTCCGACAAATAGTTTAAAAAGTTTAATCCATCAAGGCGGGAGACGAGCTCTATTATAGCTACCCTTAAATCTTCCGCTAAAGCCAGAAACATTTTTCTTAGACTCTCGATTCTGTCTTTCGTAAAAATTTTTCTTTCTTTTATATTTATTACCAAGGAATATCGCAACTTAGCGAGGCCTGTAATTTTTTCTACTAAATATGCAACCTCTTTGCCGAATTTTTTTTCGATTTCTTGCAGTTCTTTTTTTTGTGAAAGGGGCAGGATGTCATCTGCTATATCATGCAAAAGACCCACTGCGGTTGTTGTCGGGTCAAGCCCCATTTTCTCTAAAAATAAAGCCACTCGTACGGCATGCTCAATATAATTTTCTCCAGAGACTCGGTATTTATCTTTATATGCTTCTTTTGCAAATTCAAAGGCTTCTCTAATTAATTCTGGATTAGAGCTCCTTTGTATTAATCTTTGTATTTTATTTTTCATAGTCGCACTCTTTATTTGAGCACTTGATATTTTTTCCTTTTTCTACCAATATTGAGCCGCACTTAGAGCAGAGTTCATTTATTGGCTTGTCCCATAAGGCAAAGTCGCATTTTGGAAATTTATTGCATCCATAAAATATTTTTCCTTTTTTTGTCTTCCTGACAACAATTTTCCCTTCTTTGCATTTAGGGCATTTTATTCCTAAATTATTATTCCCGTTTTCTATTGATTCTGTATATTTGCATTCGGGGAATTTTGAACAAGCATAAAATTTGCCGAATTTACCTAGGCGCTCAACAAGGGGAGCTCCGCACTTCGGGCAAATTTTATCTGTTTTTTCAACGAAGCTGGACTTTGTTACTTCTTTGTATTTCTTTTCCAAATTTTTTGCAAAGGGGATGTAAAAATCTTTACAGGTTTTTTGCCACGTATCTTTTCCGTCAGCAATCTCGTCCAATTCTTTTTCCATTTTAGCGGTAAAATCAATATCAACAATTTCCGGGAAATTTTTTACCAAAACATCATTCACTATTATGCCAACTTCGGTCGGTATAAACCTTTTTTGCTCATTCTTTTCAACATAATTTCTGTCTTGGATGGTAGCTAATGTTGGCGCGTATGTTGACGGCCTGCCTATGCCGTATTTTTCTAAAGTTTTAATCAAGCTTGCATCAGTGTATCTTGCTGGGGGTTCTGTAAAATGCTGTAGCGAGCCTAATTTTATAAGGCCTAATTTATCATTTTTTTCTAAGGCAGGCAGTTCTTTTTCTTCAAATTTTACAGGATATACCTTTAAAAATCCATTAAATTTTAATGTTTGGCCATTTGCTCGGAAAGTGTAATCTTCTGCTTTGATATCTGCTGATACAGAATCAAATACAGCAGGCGCCATCTGGCAGGCAATAAACCTCTGCCAGATTAATGTATATAATTTCAGCTGCCTTGAATCAATTTTATTTAACGATTCGGGAGTTTTGTCTGCATAAGTGGGCCGTATTGCCTCATGGGCTTCCTGGGCTGAATTTGACTTCGTTTTGTATTTTAATATTTTTCCTGCCCAATAATTATTGCCAAATTTTTCAGCAATAAATTTTTTTGCCGAAAGCAGAGCCGTCTCAGACAGATTTAGAGAATCTGTTCTATGGTAGGTTATATAGCCTTCTTCGTAAAGGCGTTGGGCGAGAGACATGGTCATTTTTGCAGGAAAATGAAACTTCTGCCATGCTGTCTGCTGCAACGTGCTTGTTGTAAAGGGGGGAGCCGGATATTTTTTAGTTTCCTTTTTTTCAACTTTTTCTACAATATAATCTGCGTTATTTAAATCTTGCAGTATTTTATCCGCCTCTGTCTTATTTCTTATCTCAAGCTTGTCAACTGACTTTCCATCTTTTTTAATTAAAAACGCTGTAAACTCTTTGTCTATTTTTTTAAGCAGAGCTTCAATACTCCAGTATTCTTGGGCAATAAATTTTTCAATTTCCCTTTCTCGCTCAACAATTAATCTTACAGCTACAGACTGCACTCTGCCAGCCGAAAGGCCCTTAGCAACTTTTTTCCATAAAAAAGGGGAGATTTTATACCCGACAATCCTGTCTAAAATTCTTCTTGCCTGCTGGGCTGAAACCAAATTCATATCAATATGCCTAGGGGATTTTAAAGCATTTTCAATCGCTGTTTTTGTAATTTCATGGAAAGCAATTCTTTTTGGATTTTTTAATTTTAAAGCCTCTTGCAAATGCCATGCAATGGATTCTCCTTCGCGGTCTTCGTCAGTTGCCAAAATAGTATTTTCCGCCTTTGCAGAATCTTTTTTAAGCTCTGCAATAATTTTTTTAGCTTTTGGCGGAATAACATATTTTGGTTCAAAGTTGTTTTCTACATCAACCCCAAGCTCTCTCTTCGGTAAATCTCTCACATGTCCAAAACTTGCCTTAACCTCGTAATTTTTTCCTAAAAAGGTTTTAAGAGTCCGTGCTTTCGTTGGGCTCTCCACTAATAGTAAAATCATTTTTATTTTTATTTTATTGAATATATATTACTTCCTAAGATACGTATTTTACCTGAAATTTCCGTTAAAGCAAGTGAAGCATTTTTTTAACTATACCACAAATTTAGGTATGTCTTAATTTTTCTACTGCTTCAGAGAGAATTTGGGAATATAAATTTAAGCCGATTTTGTTTATAGAACCAGATTGTTCTCTACCTAAAATATTGCCGGCTCCGCGGAGTTCTAAATCTTTAATTGCAATTCTGTAGCCCGAACCAAGTTCCTGCGCATCTTCCAAGGCTTTTAATCTTTCTTTGGCTAAGGGAGCTAATTTTTTAGGGTCGTACATAAAATATGCAAAGCTTTCTATGCGAGATCTGCCGACCCTGCCTCGTATTTGGTGCGCCTGCGAAAGCCCGAGGCGCGTGGCGTCTTCTATTATAATGGTGTTTACTTTCGGCAAGTCTAATCCATTTTCAATAATTGTGGTGGCAACCAAAACATTTGTTTTTTCTTTCTGGAAATCGTCCATTATTTTTATCAATTGGTTTTCTGGCATTCTGCCGTGGATAACTCCAATGCGCGCCTTCGGGCAAAGTTTTTTTATTTCAGCTTTTGCTTTTTCAATTGTTTGCACGCGATTATGCAAAAAATAAACCTGGCCTTTTCTTTTTAATTCAAAATTTATAGTCTTTTTAATTATTTTTTGGCTATATGTCAAAACTTGAGTTTTTATTGCCTGCCTGCCTTGAGGCGGAGTTTGTATTAAAGAGATATTTTTAAAAGACGAGAGAGCTAAATAAATAGTTCTTGGAATTGGCGTGGCAGACAAGCTTAGAATATCAAGCGAAGGGTTTTTTTGCCTTAATTTTTCTTTTTGCTTTACGCCAAACCTCTGCTCGTCATCAATAATTAACAATTGCAGATTTTTAAATTCTATATCTTTTGACAAAATTCTATGCGTGCCGATTAAAATATCAATTCTGCCCTCTTTCAAATCTTTTATTATTTTTTTCTGTTGCGATTTTGTCTGTAATCTCGAAAGCAAAGCAATTTTTACCGGCAGTTTTTCAAACCTTTTTTTAAAGGAATTAAAATGCTGGTTAGCTAAAATTGTAGTGGGGCAGATTAAAGCTGTCTGCTTGCTGTTTGAGGCTGACAAAAGGGCAGTTCTCATTGCAATTTCCGTTTTCCCAAAACCAACATCTCCGCAAACAATTCTGTCCATTGGCTTTGTTTTGCTTAAATCTTTTTCTATATCTTCAATTGCCTGTTGCTGGTCTGGCGTTTCTTCATATGCAAATCCAGCGCGCAGTTGGAATTCCAATTCGTTGTCTGCTGAATATGCGGGCCTCGTTGCGCTTTCTTTTTGCGCATATAGAGATAAAAGTTCTCTGGCAAATTTTTCTACTTCTTCTCTGATTTTTCCTTTTGTTTTTTGCCACAGCAAAGAACCTAATCTTGAAATTTTTGGATCTGAAAATCCGACATAGCGGGAAAGTTTTCTTTCTAAATCCACAGGAACATAAAGCTTGTCTTCTTTAGCATACTCTAAAACATAATATTTTTGATTCTTTGAATCTACAAAATCAAATTCTGTAATTTCCAAAAATTTTCCTACTCCGTGGTCTAAGTGCACCAAATAATCACCTGATTTTAATCCTTTTAAATCAGAAAACAATTTTTGCGACCTTAGTTTTTTCTTTAAAATTTCTTTAGATTTTTTTTCGTCGTCTATTTTTATATCTAATAATTCTATTGAATCAATTTCATTGCTTAAAAAGTCTAATCTGACAGCTTGCGCCAGATTTACAGGGAACACATCAATTATCCCGCCTCTTTGCGAGAACTCGCCGGGTTCTGAAACTTTGAAAACTCTTTCGTATCCCATTTCATCAAGTTTTCTTAGAAATTGGGAAAAGTTATAATTTTGCCCTTTCTCTAAAAAAATAATATTATCTTCAAAAAACGATTGAGAATGGCGCGCTTGCAATATTTTTTTTAAGTTTTTTTCGAACCAAAAACCCTCCTTTTCTAAAAAGTAGGGGGTGATTGATACAATTAAAAGCTGTGTTAAATTTTTCTCATTCATTTATTGCTCAATAATACACTAAGGCAGGGAAGGGGTCAAACTATTGACAAAATCATTAAATGGGTGTATACTTAAAAAAGTATAATTAATAGCTCTTTTTAATTAAAAGAATTGCGAGAAAAAGCAGTTGTAGCCAAAAGATATTGATAACAAATTGATATTTTCTGGCTATGACTGCTACTTTGGTAGTCAGGCGAAACCCTTTTTAGGAAGGAGAATGACGCCATGGCAAAAACCATGACCCCATCCGAGAGTGTGATGACGGCTGGCCAGATTGGCAAAGTTCAGGAGCTGTTCGGCGCCGGTCTACGCAAGGCCAATCTGCCGAACGCGCCGGTTCAGCAGGTGCTCGAGCATCAGGGTGAATCCTTGGTTGTCGCACTCGTTGCCGTGGTCCGCAAGATTGTGGAAGCGGCGTGTGACATGATTGTCCGCACCGTCAGTGTGATTCGTACGCGTACGCCGCAAGAGGCCATCAAGGCCACGGGTCGGGCGCAGTACGTCAGCGACGAAGTGGTCGCGGCTATGCCACGTGGCAAAGGCGAGACAGCCGAGACGGTCTTCTTTAAGCTCGACCTGTCGGAGCGTGGCGGTTATATCAATGACGCCGATCTTGACAAGGAGTATGAGCTTCGCGGCCTTGTGCCAGAGGATCCGTACTCGCTTTCGGCTCAGAACGAAGCCGACCCGGCTTTTGCAGACGACCATCCGAACGCCACTCACTGGAAGGATTCCAGTGGCAAGTGGTGTTACATCGCCTTCGACCGCTGGCGCGTCGGCGGGCGCTGCGTGTGCGTCGGCCGCTACGGCTGTGGTTGGCGTGGCTACTGGTGGTTCGCCGGCTCGCGCAAGTATCAAAAGCCCTTGGACTCTTGAAAACCTGGTTTCTGGAAGAACTTGGTTTCTTAGTCCCTTGGCAACACTTATCCCCGCTTCGCAACTGCGAAGCGGGGATTTTAATTTTATACAAAAATGTTAATATAGAATTGGATAGTAGGTTAATATGCTTGCGGTCAAGGCTTCAAGCGGCCGAATTCTAAACAATTAAAAAGCGAGAATTGCAAAGGGCAAGTTTTTTGCAAGAGTGCGTTTAAAGAGAATAAAAAAGAATCCAAGTTTAGAAACATTGAATTCTTATTTAGGATTAATAAAACACGGAAACACTAAAGTTATCCAGTCAAAAATAATTAATTAAATTTGTTCATAGTTTTTTCTAAACCATCTTTAACAAATAATTCCAGCGCGTCGGCTATTTTTTGGGTTGCCTCGTTTATTGTTTTTTGTTCGTTTGGTGAAAAGTTTTTTAAAACAACATCTTTTGCTTTTTTAGTACCACGGACTGATCTATGGTACTGTTGCGGCTTCTTATAAAATTTTCATTTCCTATGTTTTTAATTATTGATTCAACTCCTTTGTGGCCAGCAGAGCCGCGGTCTTTTACAATTTTTATTTTCCCAACTGGCAAATCAATATCATCGTGCACAACCACTAAATTTGTTGCAGAGTTATTTTTCAAAATTTCTTTTACTGCCTTTCCGGAATCATTCATAAATGTCTGGGGTTTTACTAAAAATACTCTGTCTTTTTCAGAAATTAAGGAAATAGATTTTTTTTGCAAATTAAAATCTGGAAAATTGTTTTTTCTTGCAAACTCATCAATTGCCATAAATCCAACATTATGCCGAGTCTTTTTTAATTTTTCACCTGGATTGCCCAGTCCTATTATAATAATCATATTCTAATATAATACAATAATTTTATTATAGTTAAAAGCTTGACAAAATTTTCAAAGGAATTATAATTTAGAAACAGCACTTTTTATAAGAGAGGAGGTGATCCTAGTATCGCGTTTTGGTCCTTAAACGGGCAATTAACAAAGGAGGCTTTATGTATAGACGGATTAGATTGTAGCGACGAACCACATTTGCCGGACAGAGAAGAGGCACTTGTCTGTCCCGTTTGTTTCCTCGTTTTTTTTGAAAGGAATCGATATGTACTACGGGTTTACTCGACGCCGTTTGAAGAGAGAAGAGGCCAGAGAACAAAACAAATCTCTTGCTACAGAACTTGAGGCGACTTTTGAAGCGCTAAGCGCAGAAATTCGCCAAGTTTCAAACGGCGAGAGCAGGATCAAGCCCAAAGTTTGCAGGAGAAGCCAGCGCCACATGGCGAGGTGCGTCCATTAATCGTTCACTCTCCTTTTTTTGTGGGAGTTGTATCTATACAGCTCCCCTTTTTATTACATTTTTTGGGCTTGCCCCGTTAGAAACATCTGAGTTATTCTCAAATGGATTATTTTATAAAACTGCTTCTAATGGGGCTTGCAATGGTTAAAAAAGTATGATACAATAAATTTAAAAATTATGGAAAATTTAGAACAAAATCCAGAAATAAATAATAATACAAAAAAAGGGGTTAAAAAATATCTTGTTTTTGCATGGGATCTTTTTAAAATAGCTGTTATAGCTTTAGTGATAGTATTGCCTATTCGTTATTTTTTATTTCAGCCGTTTATTGTGAAGGGGGAGTCTATGGCGCCTAATTTTAACACAGGCGATTATTTAATCATAGACGAAATAAGCTACAGGTTTTCTGATCCTCAAAGGGGCGAGGTTGTTGTTTTTAGATATCCAAAAGATACAACCCAGAGATTTATAAAAAGAATTATCGGGCTTCCTGGCGAGACAGTGGATATAAAAAATGGCGAGGTATCAATAGCTAAAGATGGGAAAAATATTGTTTTAAATGAAGAATATCTGCCAGAAAATTTAAAAACATTAGGAGAAGTTAATATTATCTTAAAATTCAACGAATATTTTGTTTTAGGAGATAACAGAGACTATTCTTTTGATTCAAGGGCGTGGGGAGTCGTGCCGAGGTCGGATGTTATCGGGCGGGCGTTTTTGAAAATTTTTCCCATTACATCGTTGTCAGCAATTTCCCAGCCAAGCTATTAAAAAAACACACAACACATGAAGAGTAAGTACCAATCTTTAACAGGAATGCACGATATTTTACCGGAAGACCAGATATATTTTAAAAAAGCGCACAAAGCCGTTGAAGGAGTTGCCAATTATTATGGTTTTTCAAAAATAGATACGCCTATTTTAGAATTAGCCGAAGTTTTTTCAAAAGGAGTCGGCGTTGACACAGACATAGTTGGAAAAGAAATGTATACTTTCAGGACCAAGGGAGGAGATTTAGTTTCTTTGAGGCCCGAGGGCACAGCTCCCATAATGAGAAGCTATATAGAAAATGGCATGCATAATTTGCCCCAGCCAGTAAAACTTTGGTATTTGGGCCCCTTTTTCAGGTATGAAAGGCCGCAGGCAGGCAGGTTTAGGCAATTTTACCAGTTTGGCTTTGAGGCGTTGGGAGAAAAAAATCCTTCTATAGACGGACAGATTGTGCAAATGAGTTATGACGTGTTAAAAGAATTAGGATTTAAAAATTTAAAAGTGGAAGTCAATTCTATAGGAGATTCAGAGTGCAGGCCTTATTTTAAAAAAATTCTTACAAGCTATTTTAGGTCGAGACGCTCTTCTTTATGCTCTGACTGCCAGCGAAGGTTAAAAGAAAATCCATTAAGAATTTTAGACTGCAAAGAGGAAAAATGCCAAAGGGTAAAAGCATCAGCTCCCCAGATAATTGACCACCTTTGCGAGAATTGCCATGCGCACTTTAAACAGGTATTGGAATTTTTAGACGAGCTGGAGCTGCCATACACATTAAATCCATATTTAGTAAGAGGATTAGACTATTACACAAAAACAGTTTTTGAAATTATAGAATCTTCAGAGCAAGGACAAGCACAAGGCTCTTTATTGGGCGGGGGCAGATATGATAATCTAGCAAAAATATTAGGCGGCAGGGATACGCCTGCCTGCGGGTCTGCTGGCGGAATAGATAGAATTATAAGTTTAATGAAAAACAGGGAAACAAAAAGTTCTAAAAGCAGCCAAGAGCCGCAAATATTTTTAGCCCAATTAGGGCAGTTAGCTAAAAGAAAAAGTTTGAAGCTTTTTGAGGAATTTCGGGGGGCAAAAATTCCGGTTGCAGAATCATTTTCAAAAGATTCATTAAGGGCGCAGCTAAGGACTGCTAATAAAATGGAAATAAGATGGGTTTTAATTTTTGGGCAGAAAGAAGCATTAGAAGGTTTCGTTACTTTAAGAGATATGGAAACCGGCACCCAAAAGGAAATAAAACTCGACAAGGTCGTAAAAGAAATGAAAGCTAAAATTAAAAAGTAATATGGCATTAGAAGTAAAAAGAAAAGAAAAAGAAACTTCGCAAAATTTGGTTCACCGCTTTACAAAAGTTGTCCGCCAATCCGGCGTTTTGCTTGAGATAAGGGGCAATCAGTTTCATAAGAGAGCCAAGTCAGCTTTAGCAAAAAAGAGGTCTGCTTTAAGAAGAGTTGAGTTAAGGGCAGAACGCAGAAAAGCAGAAAAGCTGGCAAAACCCAAGTAAATTTGAAATTTACAATGCTAAAGCAAACTATTCAAACTGATACCACAGAAGCAATGAAGAGCGGAGACAATTTTGTTGTTGGGACTTTGCGTATGCTTTTAGCTGCCATCACGACAAAAGAAAAAGATAAAAGGTATAAAATATCAAAAGACCTGCCTGCGCAGGCAGGAAAGCCGGATTTAAACGAGAAGGAATTAATTGAGAAATCACAATTGACAGATGAACAGATAATTGAAGTTATATCTTCTGAAATAAAAAAAAGAAAAGACGCGATTGTTTTATATGAAAGAGGCAATAGGCCGGAATTAGCAGCCAAAGAGAAAAAAGAAATTGAAGCTTTGCAAAAATATCTACCAGAGCAATTATCAGCCGAAAAACTTAAAGAAATAATTAAAGAATCAATTTCAAAAACAGAAGCCAAGGAAATGAAAGATATGGGAAAGGTTATGGCAGACCTGAATCCCAAAATAAAAGGCAAAACAGATTCAGGCGAAGTTTCAAAAATTGTAAAGGAATTATTATCAAAATAAATAAAAAAAAACCGCCTCGTAATGGGTCGGTTTTTTATTTGACAAAACTCAATTATTTTGCAAGTATAGAATTAGTGGTTTTTCTTGCTCTTTCATAATAAGGAGGCCTGAAATGGTGATAATAGAAGCTCAAAAACCGCAGAAGGAAATTCCCGATTCGCCGCAAATAAACAGATTAGTCAGACATGTAAATCATATGAAGAATATGCTGGCAGTATCAGAAGAAGCTCTCAGTGAGGCGATTAGAGATTTCCAAGAAACTTGTGAACATGATTTTGAAGAAATCAACGATACTTCACCGAATTTTTGGCAGGGCGAACCTGTAATTATCGTTAAGCTTACTGGTTATAAATGTTGTAAATGTCTTCTTTTTAAACCAGTTCAATTGGCCCAATAAATCTTATATACCAATAGACCCATCTGGGTCTTTTTGTTTTATTTAAGAAATAGGTTAAAATGGATGAATGATTGAGATAAATAATCTTACAAGTTTTAAAATAGACAAGAAAAGTTTTACACAGGTTGCAAAAAAACTATTAAAAGGCGAAAATAGAGAAACAGAAACGTTGTCTCTTGCTTTTATTAGTAAAGAAGAGATAAAAAAACTTAATAAAAAATTCCGAAAAAAGAACAAAGCCACAGATGTTCTTTCATTTAAATTAAAAGAGAATAATTGTCTGGGCGAGATTGTAATTTGTCCGGAAGTTATAAAAGAAAATGCAAAAAAATATAAGGTCTCTGAAAAAAAAGAAATGGTGAAAGTTTTTATTCACGGAATTTTACATTTGTTAGGATATGACCACGAGAAAAGTGATAGAGAGGCTGAAACAATGGAAAAAAAACAGAACTATTATTTATCAAAAATTAAAAATTAAAAATTTTAAAAATTCGCAATGAAGGGTAATATCGTTGCCGGTTTAGATATCGGAACAGGCAGTATTAAGGCGCTAGTGGCCCAAAAGAAAAAGAAATATTGGGAGGTTTTGTCTTACGCTGAAATTCCTTCTTTTGGCTTAAGAAAGGGAGCGGTAGTCAATATAGATGAAACTTCTAAAAATGTGCAATTAATAATGTCGGGCATTGAAAAGAACTGCAATCAAAGAATCAGTTCTGTTTTTGTGAATATCGGCGGAAACCACCTTTATGTAACTCCTTCTGACGGAATAATTTCTGTTTCGCGAGCTGACCAGAGAATTTCCAAGGAAGATGTTGAAAGAGTTTTGCAGGCAGCAAGGGCAATCAATATTTCCCGCAACGATGAAATTTTAGATGTTATTCCAAAAGAATTTATTATTGACGACCAAAAAGGCATAAAACAGCCAGTTGATTTATCTGGCATAAGACTTGAAGCAAAAGTTTTATTGCTCTGCGTTTTTTCTCCTTATTTTGTAAATCTTACGCAGGCTGTTTTAAACGCAAAATTACAAATTGATGACGTGGTGCCTTCTCCGTTAGCTGCAGCTAAAGCCGTTCTTACTCCACAGCAAAAAGAATTAGGTGTTGCTTTAATTGACTTCGGAGCAAATACTACCAGCTTGGCGGTTTTTGAAGAAGGGGAGCTGATACATCTTGCTGTTTTGCCGATCGGTTCAGCTAATATAACAAACGATATTGCAATAGGCCTTAAAACAGATGTTGCTTTAGCTGAGGCAATAAAAAAACAGTACGGCACTTGTATGTTCAGTTCAAAAGATAAAGAAAAAAAAGAGCACGGGATTAAAAAAATTGAAGTTTTTGACAAATCGTCTTCGCTTTCTTTTACAAAGAAAGATATGGTAAATATTATTGAGCCGAGAGTTTCTGAAACTTTAGATTTGATACAAAAAGAATTAAAAAAAATTAACAGGCAGGAATTACTGCCGGGGGGAATTGTTTTAACCGGCGGCGGAGCAAAATTGCCAAAAATAAAAGAGCTTGCAAAAGAAACTTTAAAACTTGCCTGTGAAATAGGAATTCCTAAAGGCATTGGCGGTCTTTCAGAAGACCCTTCTTTAGCCACTGTTGCGGGTTTGGCTTTAGGGGGGGTTGATTTTGGAGACCAAGCAGGTATACTGGGACTTGCCAAGGGATGGGGGTCTAAAATAAGGAAAATTTTCAGGATCTTTACCCCGTAAAAACATGAACCCGCAAATTAAAGTTATAGGAGTGGGCGGCTCTGGCTCTAATACTGTTTCGCGCATGGATAAGTTTGATATTCAGGGAGTTGAATTAATTGCTGTCAATACCGATGCCCAGGCTCTGCATTTTGCAAGAGCTGACAAAAAAATTTTAATTGGCAAGAATATTACAAAAGGCCTTGGAACAGGCATGGAAGTTGATTTAGGCAGGCTTTCAGCCCAAGAAACAAGAGAAGAATTGTCAGAAAGTTTAAGAGGAGCCGATATGGTTTTTGTCACTTGCGGACTCGGCGGAGGCACGGGGTCGGGAGCTGCTCCGGTTATTGCTGAGATTTCAAAAAACCTCGGTTGTCTAACTATAGCGGTAGTCACAACGCCTTTTTCTTTTGAAGGGGAGCAGAGAAGAAAGATTGCAGAACGGGCGTTGGAGAATTTAAAAGATAAAGTAGATTCTATTTTAGTAATTTCTAACGATAAACTCTTAAAAATAATTGACGAAAAAACAACAGTGTCAAATGCTTTTTTGCTGTGTGATGAAATTTTACATCAAGCAGTTCAGGGCATAACAGATTTAATTCTGGTTCCTGGCATTATAAACATTGATTTTGCTTCAATAGTTTCAATTATGAAAAATTCAGGCCGCGCGCTATTTGGGGTTGCCAAGGCGTCAGGTGAAAATCGGGCCGTGCAGGCAGCGGAAAAAGCTATTAACTCCCCGCTGCTTGATTTTTCAATTAAAGGAGCTAAGGGCGTTTTATTTTCTGCTTTTGGGAATGACGTCACTTTAAACGAAATTTCAGAATCAGCTAAAATTATTACCAAAAACGTTGATCCGAAAGCCCAAATAATTTTTGGGGCTGTAAAAGACAATAATTTAAGCAAGGGCGAGATAAAAATTTCTGTAATTGCGACAAATTTTTAAAATTAATTAAAAACAATTGTTATCCACAGATTTTGAGTTTAGAGTGGGGCTTGACCCGCTTTTTTACTGGGGTAAAATGGAGTAATTGAGCAGTAAGGCATAGGCCCTTTTTTTATCCCTAATTTTATGAAACCAAAGAAAGAAAAAATAGAAAATCATATCGAAAAAGTGCAGAAAAGAGACGGCAGAATCGTTGATTTTGAGCAAGAGAAAATTACAGACGCTATTTTCAAGGCAATTACAGCAGCCGGGCAGGGCGACGGAGTAAAATCTAAGAGAGCATCGGAAAGAGTGGTGCAGATTTTGAACAGAAGGTTTAAAAAAGATGAAATTCCTATTATTGAGCAGATACAGGATATTGTAGAAGAGGTTTTAATTTTAGAAGGGTTGGTTGATACGGCCAGGGCCTACATTCTTTACAGAGAACAGAGAAGAAGGATTAGGGAGATGGGAACTATTTCCGACGAGTCGTCAGAAAAAATTGACAGTTATTTAAAAGAGCTTGATTGGCAGGTCGCTGAAAACGCAAACATGACGTTTTCCTTGCAGGGATTAAACCAATATGTCGGCTCTTATATTTCAAAAAAATATTGGCTGAATAAAATTTATCCTAAAGAAATAAGGGAAGCAGGAGCTAATGAAGATTTTCACATACACAATTTAGAGTTATTGGCTCCTTATTGCGCCGGCTGGGATTTGTACGATTTTTTAAAGAGAGGATTCGGCGGAGTGATGGGAAAAATAGAATGCAAGCCGCCAAAGCATTTAAGAGTGGCTTTGGGACAATTGGTAAATGTTTTATACACTTTGCAGGGAGAGACTGCCGGAGCCAATGCAGTTTCTAATTTTGACACTTTGCTAGCCCCGTTTATCAGATATGACCGCATGACTTATAAAGAAGTGAAACAGGCAATGCAGGAATTTTTATTTGGCTGCATGGTGCCCACGCGCGTTGGTTTCCAGACGCCGTTTTTAAATGTTTCTTTAGATATAAAAGCTCCTGGCTTTTTAGCAAAACAGCCGGTAATTATCGGCGGAGAGCCGCAGGAAGAAACCTACGGAGAATTTCAGGAAGAAATGAATATGTTTATTAAGGCTTTTTATGAGGGCATGATGGAAGGCGATGCAAAAGGCAGGCCATTCACTTTTCCAATACCAACTGTTTCTATCGGCAAAGATTTTGATTGGGACAATTCTAATTTAGATGCTTTATGGGAGGCAACAGCAAAATACGGAATAAATTATTTTTCAAATTTTATACACTCTGATATGAGCCCTGAAGACGCCAGGTCAATGTGCTGCAGGCTGCGGCTCGACAATAGGGAATTATACAAAAGAGGCGGCGGATTATTTGGTTCGGCTCCCTTAACCGGCAGCATTGGAGTTGTCACAATAAATATGTCAAGAATCGGCTATCTGTCAAAAACTAAAAAAGATTTTTTCAGCCGCTTGAGCAGTTTAATGGATTTGGCAAAAGAGAGCTTGGAGATTAAAAGAAAAGCCTTGGAAAATTTTATGGAAAAAGGCCTTTATCCTTATTCAAGGCATTATTTAGACGGAGTCAAACTTTTAAGAAATTCTTATTTCGGCAATCATTTTTCTACAATTGGGTTGATAGGCACGAACGAAATGCTTTTGAATTTTATGGACGAAGACATCGCTTCAAAGAACGGGAAAAAATTTGCTTTAGAGGTTTTAGATTATATGAGAGACAGAATGATTAAGTATCAAGAGGAAACTGGAAACTTATATAACTTAGAGGCAACTCCGGGCGAAGGCACGAGCTACAGGCAGGCAAAAGCAGATAAAGAAAGATATCCTGACATTATTACCGCTGGCACAAAAGAAGTTCCATATTACACAAATTCAACGCATCTTCCGGTTGACTTTACTACAGATCCATTTGAGGCCTTAAAATTGCAAGATGAATTGCAGTCAAAGTATACAGGCGGAACAGTCTTGCACTTATTTTTGGGTGAAAAAATAAATGACCCGCAGATGGCAAAAAATTTAGTTAAAAAAGTTTTTGAAAAATTCCATCTGCCGTATATTACCTTAACTCCAACTTTTTCAATTTGCCCTAGCCACGGCTATTTATCAGGAGAGCATTTTGAATGTCCCCAATGCACAGTAAAACAGCCCTGCGAGGTTTATTCAAGGGTTGTAGGTTATATAAGGCCGGTTCAGCAATGGCATAAGGGTAAAAAGCAAGAATATAAAGAGAGGAAAGAATATAAAGTGCCAGCCCAAGTGGCTTAAATTAAAATTTAAAAACTCTTTTTTGCAAAAAAGGAGTTTTTTAGTACAATGAATTTACTATGATAATCGCAGGGCTGCAAAAAACAACTTTAATTGATTTTCCCGGCAAGCTGGCTTGCGTTGTTTTTTTGGCCGTGTGCAATTTCAGGTGCCCGTGGTGCTATAGCTCGGAGCTTGTTTTGCCTTTAAAGATTGCCAAACAGCCAAGAATATCAGAAAAGGAATTTTTTGATTTTCTAAGAGAAAGACAGGAGTTATTAGAGGGAGTTGCAATCTGCGGCGGAGAGCCGACAATAAACAGAGATTTGCCAAAATTTATAGAAAAAATAAAACAGCTTGGGTATCTGGTAAAACTTGATACTAACGGCTCAAATCCAAAAATGCTAAAAGACTTAGTTAATGCAAAACTAATAGACTATGTGGCAATGGACATCAAAACTTCCCCTACTAGCAAATTTTATAAAGATATCATGCAAGAAGGAGTAAGTATGAAGGACATAAAAGAAAGCGTTGAATTTTTAAAGCAGGGTAATGTTGACTGGGAGTTTCGCACTACGGTTGTAAATACGATTCATGCAAAAGAAGATTTTGTAGAAATTGCCAGCTGGATAGGCGGTGAAAATGTAAAATATTATCTGCAGAACTTCAGGCCGGAAAAAACAATTGACCCGGATTTTGAGAATGTAAAACCATATAAAGACGAGTATCTAAAAGAAATAGCAAAAGAAATTTCTCCTTATTTTAAGGATTGCCAGCTAAGGTGTTGACATATACACTAGAAGGTGATATAATTAATTATACTAAGTAAGTCGCTTAGTCGCCCAGTTGCGGGTTATAAGCAACATCAGTTCTTTACGAAAAGGAAGGTGTGCCATGACAACCATGGTAAGCCCGACAGACGAACGCACCATTTCGGTGCACAATGAGCACGAATTCCTCCTTAAAATGGAGAAGGCGGGGCTTACAGACGAACTTGCCCAAAGAGTCATTGACTCAAAGGGCAACGACCTTGCCACGAAAGTGGTCAGGTTGATTCAGAACGGCGGTTTTGAGCCGTCAACTTCTCAGAAGCGCGCCCGTGAAATCATGGGACGCAACTTCTTCGGAATAGAAGAAGCTATCAAGTGCTTCGGGGTCAATCCGACCCGCCAGCAACTCGTTGCTCTTTCGGAGATTCCGTTCTCAGAAGCAGTGCTCGGGCAGGCGAAAGACACTCACATTCTCGTGGCTGTCTTCCCGCTTTCGATTCTCGAAATCCGCGGCAAAGTGCAGGACAAGGGATTGTTCTACAACCAGGACTGGTACAACAAGGAAGCATTCGCCAAAGAGCGTAGCGAGGTCACCTGGCAGTTGATTCGCAAGACCGAAGTCCCCGACTCAACCTCCAAAAACTGGCAGGAGCAACAGGTGCTGATTGCCAAAGATGACGAAGTGCCCAGTGCCCAAGTGATGGTTTACACCATCATCGGCTACTTTCTCGCCACGGGCGAACGGTTGTTCGAGATGGTCTACGTTCGTACGTTTTCTCTTACTTCAGGCGGCTCTCGTGTCGCCGCCGGCCACTTCGACCAGTATGGTCTCAGTGGCCGCTGCTGGGATGGCCTTCGCGGTGCCCACATCGGTCTTGCCGCCTCCAGGAAGTTCCAAAATTGAACTTTGAGAATTGAAATTTGAATACTTTTGAATTTTCGATTCTTGAGTTCGTATGGCTCTGAAAAAGCAATTTACTTTTTCAGAGCCTTTTTCTTTTGCAAAAACAGATATATAATAATATAATGAGCCTTAAATCCATCCATCCATCCATCCATCCATCCATCCATCCATCATAAAATTTAGTGGCAAAAATTTTAAGTTTATTTTTTGTACCGCAAATTGTGCGGTTTTTTATTGCTTTTGGTTAAACCAAAACAAGTTTTTTATTTCTTCGCTAAATTTATATTCATTTGCATGTGACAATACGCCAAGATAAGAATGCAGAGAATGTTCCGACGCACCCCTTTTTATTTTTTTGAAAATTCTTTTTTTTGTTTTCCTCCGCAGAATACGATGATGAGGAAATTGGATATATCCTAAAAAATCTATGCCTTGGCGATATTTACGGATAAATATTTTATTTGGGTGAAGTTTGAGTAATAGTTCATTAGATAAAAATTGTTTGATTCGTGAAAGCCAATAGAATAACCTTTCTCTATTTTCATCGATTATCACAAAGTCATCTGTATATCTTATATAAAAGGGTATTTTAAGATTTTGTTTTACAAACTGGTCTAATTTATTTAGATAGATGTTGGCAAAAAGTTGGCTCGTTAAATTTCCCAAAGGCAACCCGGAAGGAAAACTTGTAATGATTTTTTTTGTTAGGCAGAACACATCATTATCCCTTATTCTTTCTTGAATCATCAAAAGTAGAATTTTTTGGTCGATCGAACCAAAGAATTTTTTAATATCACATTTAAGAATAAAACAAGGTATTTTGTTGTTCTCGCTTATTTTTTTCAATGCTTTTTCTAAACTATTTATTCCCCGGTGTGTTCCTTTATTAATGCGGCAAGAATATGAATTATAAATAAAAGTTGGTTCAAATATAGGATTTAGCATTTTAAATACCGCATGATGGATGATGCGGTCTTTTTTTGTATAAAATTATTTATAGTTATCGTCCTACGATACCCAAACAAGATCGCCACACTCTTTGGCAGAGATGCGAAAATACAAGTTTAGATATTATTGAAAACATTTTATTGGCTACCCAGGCGTCCAAAAAAGAAAAAGTTGTGATTTTAAACCAGGCGAGCATAAAATTAAACTTTTTGAGATTTTTTTTAAGACTTGCAAAAGAGATAAAAATATTAGATATTAAAAAGTATATTGAAGCTGAACAAATAATTGATGAAATAGGCAGGATGTTGGGAGGATGGATTAAATCTGTCAGTTTATAATAATCATAAAACCCCTAAATAGGGGCTTTATGATTAAAGAATAAAGACGGAAGTTCCTGGAGGCGGCAAGACCGATGTTGTCATTGCGATTGCCATCCCAGTTGTTGTTGACATTGAGACCATTCTGGTCGAAGTTGCCGGCGTTGACATGATTGCCGTCTGAAGTAAGATTTGTTTATTTCCATCCATGGTCACTGAAAAGCACGAAGTTTACTTTTTGACATATTATATCAAAATTATATCCTCTTCTTTTCTGTATTTTATTTGGAAGCAGTATTCTTTTTGAAAGCATCTCCCTTAAAAATAAACAAGAAGTTCCATCTCTATTTTGTCCGCACGCTACCGCAGTCCGTAGACGGCGATACTCTGACG
>Ga0209210_1001215_pt1 | contig 22398 bp, 20 predicted proteins | sample RifGroA1_FD_183991 | JGI IMG/M metagenome (GOLD analysis project Ga0209210, IMG submission 183991) | Contaminated groundwater microbial communities from Rifle, Colorado, USA - Rifle Groundwater A1 (SPAdes) (version 2) | ecosystem: Environmental > Aquatic > Deep subsurface > Groundwater >...
CCGGCGGTGGAGCATTACTACGAAATATAGACTCGCTGATCACAATGCTCACTGGAGTTCCTGCACACATAGCTGAAGATCCATTATTTTGCGTAGCGCGTGGGGCTGGCAAAGTTTTGGAAAATCTGGATGTATACAAGAGAAATGTCATGACAAAGCGACCATAAAATGTATGCGTATCGCGCTTGTACACGACTGGGTTGATCAGATAGGGGGCGCCGAACGAGTGCTGGCGGCGTTTCATAATATGTGGCCAGACGCGCCAATACATTTATTATTCGGCAAATCAAAGAGTGTCGGCGAGTTGTTGCCAAATGCAAAGATTATTTATTCGCCACTTCAGAAAATTCCAAATATTTTCCGAACAAGACGATTTATGGCTCCTATTTTGCCTTCATTAATAGAACGATTTGATTTTTCCGCTTATGATGTGGTCGTCTCGTCATCAGTAGTATTTTCAAAAGGAATTATCGTCCGTCCAAAAACAAAACATATTTCGTATTGCTACAGCCCGACAAGGTTTTTATGGGACAGATCGGCTGGATACGAATATCATGGTATTGGCTCCGCTGTTGCTCGCCATATACTTCGGATGTGGGATTTTTCAGCGGCGCAAAGGCCAGATGTATTCATAGCCGTATCACAAACATGCGCAAATCGCATAAGTACTTATTATAAAAGAAATGCACTTGTGGTCCCGCCACCGATAAAAATAAACGATAGCTTGTCTAGCGCTGTGCGGAGCAATTTTATTTTATTTGTCGGCAGACTCTTGCCACATAAAAATGTGAACGAATTAATATTGGCCGCAAAAAAGACGCGAACCCATCTCGTTATTGTTGGTGATGGTCCGGAAAGATCACGGCTAGAATTATTATCAGAAAACGCTGGTGACATTATTGAATTTCGAGGAAATGTATCAGATCAAGAAAGAGACGATCTGTATCAAACATGCAGGACCGTGGTCGTGCCAAACGAAGAAGATTGGGGACTTACTGCGACGGAAGCACATTCACATGGCACGCCAGTACTCGCTTTGCGGACTGGCGGAGCACAGGAAATAGTTATTGAAGGAATGACTGGTGAATTTTTTGATGATCCTATTATTGAGTCAATAGCTGACGGGATGCACAGGATTTTACGATCACATACGATATATGATCCAAATTTAATTCGTCAACACGCAACGCAATGGTCGCACGAACGATTTACAGAAAAAATTGAAGCGATAATTTCAAGCTAGCCGACATGAATATCGCCATAACCACAATAAATTACAATAACTCACAAGCAACAATAAAATTGCTCGATTCTCTTAAAAGTGAAAAAAATAAAGATATTCCAATAATTACAGTGGACAATGACAGCAACGAGAACGATCGCGCGGAGCTTGGCGCATACGCGGCGGGCAAGCGCCAAATTGAAATTATCTGGAATGAAAAAAATCTTGGATTTTCCGGTGGTGTAAATACTGCGATTCAAAAATTGTATGCGCTCGGATTTGTTGGATGGATTGTGTTAATCAATAATGACATCGTTGCACCCGATGGATGGATAGATTCTCTTTATGAAACGCTTGAAAAATCTGGGCATTGTATCGTTGCGCTCCCGCTTAGTGAGCACGGCCATACTATTTTTTCAGGAACTATTTCATGGCTATCACAAGAACTTATACATTCGGAAGTGCCGACAAGCAATAAGTCAAGTTATGTGGTGGGAGCTGGAATGGCGATTCATACTGATGTGATTGATCGCATCGGATTTTTTGACGAAAGATATTTCCTCTATTTTGAAGATGCTGATTACAGCATAAGGGCAAAAGAAGCAGGATTTGATTTGCAAATAGCCAGCAATCTTACGCCACTGCAACATCGCTCGTCTGAAACAACCCGCCGTCTCGGATCACCGTTACTTCTTAGATATCACGCTCGCAACGCGCTTTTATTTAACTGGCTTCACGCGCCGTGGCATTACAAACTGATGATTCCGTTCTGGACTGTATTTATTAAAATTAAACAAATAAGCAAATTATTAATAAGAAAAGATATTTCGCAGAGCATGGCGATTTTTAGCGGATTATGGGACGCGATTTCTGGCAATTGGGGATTTATTGAAAATCGTCCGCTTATAGCTATTGAATGCGAGTCCACCGAAGATTCATCGTGGGGGATTGCACGAATGATTTACGGATTACTTGGCGAGCTTGTGCAAATTCCCGAATTGTCTCACAGATTTCGCATAAATCTATATTTTAAAAGTCATATTCCAGACGATCCTGTCTTCAAAAATCCTTTATTCTCTTGCCGTATAGTTCGGCCATTCAAAAAATTGCCACCATTTTTCTCTCTTTATTATTATGTGTTTCTGCCAATACGGCTGTGGTCCGATAGACCAGCAGTAACTTATTTCCCCAATTATATGTTGCCACTCATATTTCATGGCAAAAGCATCGTTACTCTGACGGAAGATGTGTGGCACGAGATTAAAAGCTCGGCGATGCCATTTAGATATAGGCTTGCTTACAAAATATTCGCAAATTGGGCGGCACGATCCGCAACTCGCATAATGGCGATATCTCATGCATCAGGAGATCAAATTTCTAAATTATTTAATATTTCCAAAGAAAGGGTATTTGTTAATGAACTCGGGGTCGTGGCTTCGCAATCAATCAACAAAAAAGATGAGAGCAATTATATCTTATATGTTGCGCAGGCATTTCCGCGAAGACATCTCCGCGAGACAATACTTGCCTTTTCGTTGATTGCTCCGCAATATCCGCAATTAGAATTACATATCATCGGGCCAGATAAATACAATCCGCCGATAATAGACAGTATGATTGAGAGGGCAAACAAACGCCTTGGCAGAATAGCAATTTCAAGACTTGAACGAGTTGGCGGACAAGAAGTTTCCGATGCTATGGCGAATGCTTGCGCGCTTGTATATGTGTCTGATTTTGAAGCGTTCGGATTGCCACCAATAGAGGCACTATCGCATGGTACACCTTCTGTATTGATGGATGCGCCATTGCATCATGAAATTTTTGGTGATGCCGTATTTTTTGTACAAAGTGGTGGCGTACAAGATATTGCCGATGGAATTTGTCGGGCGTTGGAAGACAAAAATCACAAAAAATATATAATGAAAAAAGCTCCAGAAATCCTCGCGAGATACACATGGCGTGCGCATGCCGATCGTTTTATTGATGAAGTGTCGCGTATAATAAAATCATAATGAAAATTTCTCGCATAACATTTATTATTTTTTATAGCGTCTGGTTTGTTTTGTTTGTTTGCGGATTTATTCCACGCGAAAGCGCACTATTTGTTGCCATTTTGGTATATATTTTTGCCGTTTTTAGTCCAATAGATGAAGCCACGCTTTTATTTATACAGCTTATTCCTTTGGGATTTGCGATTCCTCTGACTGAAGGGTATGACAGATTAAGTTTGTGGCGAATCTTTTCTTTAATACTCTTGGTCCGTACCAGTTTTTATTTTGGTCGGCCGATTATTAAGTCATTTATTTCTAGTCCGAAATTGTGGCTGAAAAAACATCTTGACTTTGTGCTTGTCGCGTTAATATTTATTTTATCCATAGTCTCTCTTGTCGGATCGGCTCATCCGATTACAGGCGTAGTTAGAATCATTTATTTCGTAAATCTTTCTTTTGCTCCATTCGTTATCGCACTGCTCATTAGGCGACAAATTATTAAAATTGGTGACATAGCAACTTCAATGATATTTCCGCTCGCCACGATTGTTGTGGTCGGGATAGTACAATTAGCAAGCGTATTTTTCTTTGACATATATCAGTTCGTTCAACGATGGGGCGGTATAGTCCAGCTTCGCCAATTCGGATCTCAATGGGCGTATATTGCCACGCATATCGGAAATACTTGGTTTGCATATTATGGAGATCAATTATCTTTGCGAGTTTTTTCTTTGTTTCCTGATTCTCATTCGTTCCCAGTGTCAATCCTGCTTCTTTTGCCAGCAATCGTTTGGTATTCATTTCGCCCGATAGTAGACAAGATTAAAAGCGGCGCACTGAAAATCAGATCAATCCGCGCGAATATTAGTATTATTTTATTTGTTGGAGCACTATTTTGTTTGATTCTTTCTGGCACAAGGGGGATTTGGGTAGTATCAATCGGCGTTTTTGTTATTGCTGGCATTTTAATGTTGCTATTTAGATTAAGAAAAATAGAAGAGGGCAGGCAAGCAATTTTCCGAGCAGTGGCTTCTTATTTTCTCTTATTCTTTTTATTGTTTTTGCCTGCGTGGGCAATATTTTCATCTCCACAATTTCTTGTTGGTAAGGCTGATGCGTCTCTTTTCGGAGGACGGATTAAAAGTATCATAGACTTTGGTGAGACATCAAACAGCCAACGAATTGCAATATGGAAAGCATCAATAGATTCAATAAAAAAGTATCCATTTTTCGGTGTAGGTATCGGAAACTTCCCGGTCGTATTGGATCAACGAGTTGAGCTTGCACGCGCCGGATCTACTGCGCACAATATTGTTCTCCATGTTGCCGCGGAGATGGGAATTTTTGCGATGATATTGGCAGTGATTGGTTTTGTTTGGAGCTGGTGGAAATCGTACAAATGGTTTCTTTCCGCAGAGCTACACGAGGCGCTCATACCAGCAACGCTTTTACTTGTTTTACCGTGGGTATATGCGTACTGCCTAACAGATCCGATTCTTTTTGATGAAAGGGTGTTTTTGGTGTGGGGCGTCGTATTGGCTCTAATATTTGGACCAACCCGCCAAAGTTTTGTAAAACAAATTTAGGCGGGCAAAAAGATGAAACAGATTGTTATACAAATCGTCGTTCATAATGGACAAAAATATATTCGCTCGTGTCTTGATGCGGTGCGAAAACAAGATTATGACTCGTTTTCGTGCGTCGTATTAGATAATGCGTCGGAAGATAATACGCGCGAAATAATCAAAAATGAGTATCCAGAAATAACACTTATTAAATCACAAAAAAATCTCGGCATGTGGCCTGGGCAAGAATTTTTATTACAGCACACGGATGCGCCATTTATTCTTTCTCTTTGCGTTGATGTAGTGATTGCGCCAGATTTTATATCGGTTATGATGCCGGTATTTGAAGATGAGTCAGTCGGCGCATTACAGAGCAAAATGTACCAACAAGGCGCAAAAGATCAAATTGATTCTTGCGGATTTTCTATCACGCGTGGACGACGAGTAATAAATATAGGACATGGTGAAAAAGACGGCGCATCTTTTTCTGTTCAAAAAGAAATTTTTGGCGTAGAGGGTGCCGCGCCGTTTTTTCGCCGTTCGGCGCTTAATGCGTGTAGAATAGACGAGGCGATTTGGGATCCGAAATTCTTTTGGTATGGAGATGATTTGGATTTGGCTTGGCGCATGAATTTATTTGGATTCCGCCAGGTCTTTGTTCCGTCAGCGATTGCTTGGCATGATCGTTCAACAACAAAGGGCATAGCAAGCGGAATATTGAATGCAGTGCGCAGAATCAAAATACGACGCGAAATCCCGCTTAAAAAACGCCAGCTTGATATGGCTAATACGCGATGGACAATCATCAAAAATGATTCTATTATAAATGTCCTACGAGATGCTCTATATATCCTTATACGAGAAATTAAAACGCTAGGATATATGATTTTGTTTGAGCCAAAAGTTCTTGCGGGATGGGTGAGATTTTTAAAGGGATTGCCGTACATGATCCGCCAAAGAAAATTAATAAAAAAACATATTCATCGTGCACCGAATGAAATGCGTAAGTGGTTTTCTTAAATAAATAATTAAAATGCGTTGGAAAATTTTTGGCGTTGTCGTATTTATCGGAATCTCTATTTTCTTGCTTCAATATGCAAATGTATTTGGTCTTTCTTCTATTTTGGTTGTTAATCAAAATGGACGGTGGGGAAAAGAAAAAGAGCCGACAATTGAGCCAAATGCAATACCGATAACTCGTGATCCAGAATATGCCATGCCGGATAATGATTCCAGTAGAATAGATATATTAATTCTTGGCATCCGCGGAGAAGGGGACACAGAAAATGGCGGACTTCTTACTGATACGATTTTGCTGTTTTCTTTAAATCCTACGACCGGTGCATCTGCGCTCACTTCAATACCGCGCGATCTTGAAGTGCGGACAACCGACGCAAGAAAAGAAAAAATAAATGCGGCATATGAACGATTGGGACCGAAAAAAACAAAGGAACTTTATTCGCGCATAACAGGAATCTCAATAGACCAGATAATTATTGCTGATTTTGTAGCGTTCAAAGATGTTGTAGATACACTTGGTGGGGTTACGATTACACTGGACAAGCCATTTAAAGAGTCGAAGCAGTGGGGGTTTGATTTCTCTTTGCCGGCAGGAACACAGACGCTCACCGGCGATCAGGCACTTTTATATGTCAGAAGCCGTTACGGCTCAAGTGATTTTGATCGATCACGAAGACAGATGCAGGTAATATCAGCCATGCGAGCGCAAGCAGAGACAATAAACTTAACTCATGATCCGATGAAAGTTCTTGAAATTCTTACGACACTAAAAAAGCATATCGTCAGCGATTTAAATATCTTTGATATCGGAACGATAAAGAGCCTGGCCGGTCAGTTTGATAATATCGCCTCACTGAAACGCTATCAACTAACACCTGAAAATATTCTTGATGAAAATATTGCGAGTGGATCGTACAGTTTGACTCCAAGGGGTGGCTCTTTGCAGTCAATAAAAACATTTTTCAGATCTGTTTTGTCGCCAAGCCCAGTTTTGCCTCGCGCGCCTGTCTCGCCGTCAGGAGGGCCCACACCATCGCCATGATTTCTATTATTATAGTTAATTTTCGAAATCCGCCGCTTTTGAAATTATGCCTGACATCGATAGCGCGCGTACTGCCATCATCAGAAGAGACGGAGATTATTGTTGTTGATTCCGAAAGTACGCCTGAAACGCGTAATGTTGTAAGAACCTTTATGGCGCATTGCCCATGCAGGATTTTGTTGGCGCCATTTGATGAAAATATTGGCTACACAAAGGGAGTAAACGAGGGAATCCGTCGCGCATCGGGCGCGCATATATGTATTTTAAATCCTGATATAATTATGCTGTCTGGCACGCTTGAAAACCTAGCAAAATATTTGAATGAACATCCAAGCGTTGGTCTTGTCGGACCACAATTACTTCATTTTGATGACACGATTCAGGATTCTGGATTTAGATTTTATACACCATTAATAATCGCCGCTAGAAGATTGCCGATTCCTTTTCGATCACGAATTGAAAAATCTTTTATTATTCGTCCTTCACATCCGACAAGGCCGACTGAAGTTGATTGGCTGATGGGATCTGCGCTCATGACCACACGGCGGGCGATAGATCAAATTGGATTGCTTGATGAAAAATTATTCTTATATTTCAGCGAAGTTGACTTAGCACATCGTTTTTGGGAAAATGGTATGTCAGTGGTATATCTTCCGAGCGCCCGCATGTATCACGCACACCAGAGACAGTCTCACGCTGGGCACGGATTGTTTGATATATTTGCACGAAAAGAAACGCGATGGCATATTGCAGACGCGGTGAGGTATTTCCGCAAACATGGAGTGCAGGGAATACGCCCAACATCTCCGAATAATCAATCATCGGGACAGATTCAGCTAATTGCATAAAATAATGCTATCAATCCAACAAATTTATAAAACACGGTTGTTTGTGGCTGTTGTTGCTGTACTTATTTTGGGCGGATCATTTTATGGCGGATACTATGTTGCCGACAAAAAAGCCAAACAAGAATCCGATTCAATAGTACAAGAAGTTATTGGACGAGATGGAAGTTTAAAGAAGGGTGTAGATTTTGATTTGTTTTGGCAGACATGGGACAGTCTCCACAAAAACTTTATTGATAGTGATAAGCTTGATTCTCGCGATCTTGTATACGGAGCGATTGAGGGCATGGTATCCGCGGCGGGGGATCCATACACAGTATTTTTGCGTCCCGAAACAGCAAAAACATTTAAACAAGATATAAATGGCGTTTTTTATGGTGTTGGGATGGAGCTCGGAAAGCGCAACGGAGTTTTAACAGTGATTGCTCCAATTAAAGATTCTCCAGCAGATCGTGGGGGAATTAAAGCTGGCGATATGATTATTTCCGTAGATGGAGAAAATGCTGATCAGTGGAGTGTTGATACTGCTGTAAGCAAAATCCGTGGCGAACGCGGCAAGTCGGTCAAAATTACGGTCCTGCGAGGCGAAGATGGAGAGTCATTAGACTTCACGCTCGTACGAGATGTGATTCGCATCCCAACAATCACATATAAAATGGTAGACGGTATCGCATACGTACAGATTCATTCGTTTAGCAGTAATGTAGGCGCGGAATTTCAAAAAACAGCGAGTGAGCTATTAAGTTCAAAAGCTAAAGGGATTATTATTGACTTGCGTGATAATCCTGGCGGACTTCTTGATCAGGCCGTTGAGTTGCTTGGTTCTCTTGTGCCTCGCGATTCAGTGGCTGTGCAGGAAAAATTTGCAGACGGAACAATTGAAAAAATGCCTACGACCGGCAACGGTCGCCTGGCTAAAATCCCAACGGTTGTAATCCAAAACAAGGGGTCAGCATCTGCTTCGGAGATTCTCGCTGGAGCGTTGCGCGACATCCGATCAGTGCGAATCATTGGTGAGCAATCGTTTGGTAAGGGATCGGTGCAAACGCTGGAATCTTTTTCAAATGGCTCATCGCTAAAGGTTACATTCGCGCATTGGCTTACGCCAAATGGGACTAATATATCAAAAGAGGGAATTGCACCAACAGATGAAGTGCTTTTGGATGAAAAAGCAAGTAGCGCATCGTTTGAGTTTGGAGTTCCGAACAAAGACCCACAACTTGATCGCGCGCTCGTTATTATTCGCGGACTTTTATAAAATATGCGCATAGTCTTGACCGCAAACATAAAAGGTCTTGGCATAATCGGAGACATCCGAAATGTTTCTGATGGATATGCGAAAAATTTTCTTTTTCCAAGAAAGCTTGCTCAAGAAGCGACAATAACCGCAATCGCCAAAGCGCAAGAAAGCCGTCGCATAAAGTCTGAAGCAACACTATTAGCACAGCAGGATGCCGTCTTAGCCGCCAAAAAGCTTGAAGGTGCAATTATTGAGATTCACGGCAGAGCAAACCCGCATGGAAAGCTTTTTGCCGGCATTGAAGCTCATGCAATTGCAAATGCCGCATCAAAAATTGCAGATATTCGCATTCCACCGTCATCTATTCATATAGAACACTCATTAAAAACAATTGGAGACCATGAGGTCTCGGCAGTTTTCGTTTCCGGCGTTTCAGCTAAGTTTACCGTTAAGGTGTCGCCGGAGTAACCGAAACTATTTTTATAATTCTATTGCGTCCATCATAACGACGCTTTTTGGTAGTTCTAAAATGTACAGCACCAACACGCACCGCATAAAGCGTGTAGTCGCTACCAGTGCGAACGCCATCTCCTGCAACAAAAGAACTGCCGGTTTGGCGAACTATTATACTTCCAACATGAGCCGCTTGGCCGCCGGACAATTTTATTCCTCTATATTTTGGGCGAGAGTCTTTCCCGTATCGTCCCGCTCCGATTGCTTTTGTATGTGCCATGAGTTGTGTTAAATTACAGTCGTGAAGGATATACTAGCAAAGATTTCAGAGCTCGTCAAACGATACCGAGGCCGTCTTTGGACGGGCCTTTGGGTACTGTTGGCGGCTTGGTCTGCATATAATATCGGCTTAATACAAGCACGCGAAGGCGGAAAACCACTTCAAGAAGCGGCAATATTTCGTGCATCCACGACTTTACCGCCACAAAAGGCGACAACAAGCACGACGCCACAACAGGACAAAAGCGATTTGCGCGTGGTCGCATCAAAATCGTCCACTGGCAAGAAATATCACTATATATGGTGCTCTGGATATAAAACTATTAAACCAGCCAATCAAATCTGGTTTGCTTCTGCACAGCTCGCCGAATCAGCAGGGTATACACTAGCGGGGAACTGCAAACCATAAAAATAACTTCGCTGTCTATGTGTAGATCAAAATATTTCAGCGACTACTATTCACTCGCGCTCCAGTATTGTAATACCTCTCTACTCGCACTAATTAGCGCATCAAATAATTGATGCGCATAAGTGCTCATAACGCTCGGCCACTGACATATCCTTTCGCACCTGCGAAAGAAGAGACTGGCTTCGCACTTCCCGCCCACTTTTTGTGTTGATTTTTGAGGATGATTATGGGATAATGGGGACTAAAGTTGATAAAATAAAATGGACTACCAGGATTTACAGAAAATTCAAAAGGAGTCCACGGAGCAAGTTTTGCCCCAGCAGAAAAAAGTGCTTTCGGCGGCGGATAAAATCCGACGAAAGACGAGCAACTTGCCTGACCCAACCCACCCGCCGATGGGGTGGAAAGATTGCAAAGGCTACGACCATATTTTTCCGTGGATTCATCTACCGCGCCTACACCCGCGAAACAGCGGCGACACAGTAATTTTCAACAATCAGAAAGCTCCGGCAAACCAGCTTATTTTGGGCGACAACTTGGAAGTTTTGCGGACGCTCCCCACGGAATCAATTGACCTTATTTACATTGACCCGCCATTTTTCTCCGGCAGAAACTACAACATGATTTGGGGAGACACGAACGAAGTGCGTTCGTTTTATGATGTGTGGGAGGGCGGAATTGATTCGTATTTAGTGTGGCTCAATGCCCGGCTCTGGGAAATGCGCCGCGTCTTGAAAAAAACCGGCTCAATCTATCTTCATTGCGACTGGCACGCCAGTCACTATATCAAAACCGAGATGGATAAAATTTTCGGGTATGATAATTTGGGAAACGAAATAGTGTGGGGTTACAGAACAGGAGGAACGAGCAAAAAAACTTTTGCAAGGAAGCACGATATTCTCTTGTTTTATACAAAAACAAATAAATATAACTTTAATGTCCAACGCTACAAATCTTGGCAACAGAAAAAATATAACTTTAGCGAAAAATATCCGGAATATTTTGATGAGAAAGAACAAAAATGGTATCATCTCGCAATTGCAAGAGATGTATGGGAAGACATCAATGTTTTAGGAACCGAGCCAGACAATATAGAGCGCATCGGTTATCCAACTCAAAAACCCGAGGCACTTCTTGAAAGAATTATTAAAGCGTCATCCAATGAAGGTGATGTTGTTGCCGACTTTTTCTGCGGCGGCGGCACAACTTTGGCAGTGGCGCATAAATTAAAACGCCGGTTTATCGGCTGTGATTCTTCGCGCGTGGCGATTTCCGTTACTTTAGATCGGTTGGTAAAAATCGGCGAGGAAATGAGTGGGGTGACAAGCAATGTTCACAAAAAGAGCGATGAGGATAAACAAGCGAAACTTGGAATGGAATTTGAGAAAGTTCCAAACATTGAAGTTTCATATTTTGGTGTGTATCCCACGGAAAAATTTGCGAGTATTCCGCACGACGAATTCGTTGATTTTGTATTGACTTGCTACGGCGCGAGTAAAAATACCGCCGAGGGCAAAGCGCACGGTTTTCGTCCGCCAGGTCAAAGCGAGCCGATTTTAGTTGGACCGTCAAACCCGAATGAATCTATAAACGGCAAGGAAGTAAAAGCTTTTTTTGACGAAATAAAAGCACGGCTTGAGCCAAATAAATTAGTGAGCGCGAAAATCATCGGCTGGCGGTTTGACCGGCAAATTGTGGAGTATGTAAAGATTCTTGAAAAATATATCGAAAAGCACACGCTTCCGCTCAGACTTGACCTTATCCCGCTTGATTCAAAAGAGTTTCGGGCGCGGGTATTGCAACGCTATCCGGATATAAATGAGGGCGAATTTTATTTGCGTTTTTCCAAGTCACCGGTTATCGGGGATATCAAGATCAAAAAGATAAAAGATTCGGAATACGAATTTAAAGCGATTGATGCATTTTCGACTAATGAAGACGGCTGGCTCGTGAATTGCCAGTGGGATTTTGATTATCAGGAAGGGCATTTTGCTTCGGACAAGGAATATGTGCTCTCGCGCGAGAAAGTAACGGACAAGAAAAAAGGCGAGTATTTTAAGACGGTTTTGAAAGCAAGGCATATATTTGATAAGTCCGGCGAAATGATTGTTGCCTGCAAAGTGCAGGATAATTTGGCGGGAGAAATAATTTTTAGCAAAAAAGTAAAAATAGTGGCATGAATTATCAAATTTTAGATATAATTAAACAGGCTGCGCGAAGCCGACAAGTTCTGCGGATTATTTATATTGAGAAAGATGGCACGAGCGAAGGATGGCGATATGTTGAGCCCTATAGTTTCAGCAAAGACGATGGCGAGCAAGGTTTATTTGTGTGGGATAAATCAAAGGACGGCATCCGCCGATTTTCTATTGCTAGAATCAGTCAGGCAGAAATATCGTCGGAAACTTATACGCCTCGCTACCAAATAGAAATCATATGAACAATCCTAGTGAACAATTTCGGTTAAAACTTCGAGGGAAAACACTCGTTATTGTCGACTGGGCGAATGTACACGGGTGGTCTTCTGATCCAAAGAGTCGAAGTTATTTGGGGTGGAAAGTTGATCCCAAGCGGCTTTTTGAGTATCTAGGGACATATTCAGAAATCTTTGAAAAAAGATTATATTTTGGAGTAGATACAGATAAAGATTGGTCAAAAGAGTTAAAGATAACTTTTGAGAGTATCGGTTTCAATATGCAGTCAAAAGAGGTAAAATGGGTGCCCGTTTCTCTTGATCGCTCTCATTTCAAAAAGTTGGTGAAAGAGTTATTTGATGTCCTTGATGGTATCAAGAAAACAAATTCAGAAATCGCCACCAAACTATACGAGTTAAGAGAAAAAATTGAGAGCAGACTTGGTGACGAAGAACCCGATTTCGATGTTGGAGATGATGGGAAGCCATATGTCGCAGGCGTCTCTCCTGCGTATGCGCGCGAAGACGGAGCTATTCACAAGACCACTTACGATTTGATTGAGGAGTTGGATAATGAGCTCAAAAAACTCAATCTCAATATAGACGAATTACAAAAACACATTTCGGAACCGGTTATGCGTCGAAAGTGTGATTTTGATGTTGAAATTGCTCGGGATACTTTTAACCTTTCGGGCGACTTTGATCAGCTGATTCTTTTTAGTGGTGATGGTGATTATGCCGCTCTTGTTGAAGATTTAGTCGGCAAAGGCAAGAAGGTAATTATTGTTTTTGCTCCGGGACATAAAGGACGGGAGTATGAAGAGCTTACAGAGAGGGGCGTGCGAGGATTCTTCCTGTGTACTGCGAATAACTTGAAAGAGTACATTTCTGCTAAAAACAATATCCCCGAGGATTTCTCCCCGGGGCGTGATAGCTCCATAGTAGCAGAAGACAAGCCGAAAAGTCAATAGTTATACACAGGCCAAAATATGCACTACTATTTCAAACAACATGAGGAGAATTTCAACGAATGGCGATGGTCGGGATATCAAGGCGTATCCGAGGTTGGCGTTGATTTTCTAAAACACCTCGGCTCTAAAAATTTCAAGCCAAATTTATCGCTTTGGAACAAAAAACAGTGGCAAAAGGTCCAACTTGAAGCAATTGAGCGGTGCGTGTATTCGTTTGAAATTCTTGGAGAGAAAGACATGCTGACTAATATTGTAACCGGTGGCGGCAAGACAACCATCATTGGCGCCATGATCGCATACATGATGATTGTGCATGACCAGTATAAATTTTTAATACTTACACCAAATACTATTGTTCGTGAGCGATTGGTTGATGAATTTGATCAAACATCAGATACATATATTTATGATATTTTCCCTTTCTTTATAAATTCTAACGAACATTTTAAAAATAGAATTTCGCTTCATGTTATGAAGCCAGAAAATAATTCTGCAGGGGTGCGAAACGGAACGATTATTCTTGGCAACATCCATCAAGTATACGAACGCACCGATAATTGGAAAGTAATTCGTGATAATGTTGACTCGCTTTGTATTTTCAATGACGAGGCGCATAACACAAAAGCAGAACAATATAACGATTTGATGGCGAAACTTAAACCAAAACGATTCATCCGGGTTGATACAACCGCCACACCAGATAGATTGGATGGTATGCATCCCGACAGCAAAATGATTTTTGTTTATGACATTGCGCAGGCAATGACGGATAAAATTGTAAAGCGGCCGGTTGTTTTTCATCCCGATGTAAAAAAAGTAAAGCTGACTTATGAAGATTTAGAAACAGGAAAAACAATCTCTGCCGAAGAAGTGCCATGGGAAGAAATTGAGCGACGAAAAATCTCGGCTCGTCGCTATATCACGAGCGTTAAACCAATGCGACAACAGATAGCCATTGCCTGCGAGCTTCTGAAAGAACAGAGAATGCGAACGCCAGCACCATATAAACCACTTTTGTTTTTAGTGGCAGTTTCAATTGATGATGCAAAAAATATAACGAGAGAACTTGAAAGGGTTGGTGGAAAATACGGCATTAAAAAAATTCTATTGGTCCACAATGAAACTGATGATGAGTTAAAAGAGGCGGCACGAGATATAAACAAAGATCCCCAAACAGAATATGATGCAGTCGTATCCGTTTTGATGCTTCGCGAGGGATGGGACGTTCGCAACATTTCTGTTATTTTACTTTTCCGCAAGTTTAGCTATAAGGAGATTGATGGCCAAATATTTTCGGTATATGGCTCGCAAGTTATCGGGCGAGGTTTAAGGCGAATGAGTAAAAATCCAGAGGAATGGGAATCACTTTTTATTGTGGATCATCCGATTCTGAAACATGGCTGGCTTTGGGATCATTTGAAAGCAACTGTGTATCCTGAAGAATTAGATCCGGCAAATATAATAATTGATACAGAAAAAATCCCGGAAGATAAAAGTGCGGAGAAAATAAACGAGGGAGAAAAAACACTTGAAGAAGCAGAAAAATTGGAGTTTAAGAATTTACCACCAACTCCAGAGCCCCCAGAGGTGCTTGAGCCAATTTATGAATGGCAGAAGTATTTAGATGATTATAAATATGATTTTAGCCGAATGGATATTGTGCAAGATGTGAGCAGAATTAAGAGTTTAAATATCGACTCTGAACATGTTACATCCGAAAAATCAGATATACCGGAAGTTGAGATTGAAAAAATAGCGCGAGTGACAAAAACAGAAGACTGGTCGGTTGAAGAATTAAAAGAGCAGTTAACGAAACAAGTTCATTCAATAGCGCGATATTCTCTTTTAGAATATGACAGAAATCCCGATGAGCGGCAGGCCACACTAGTAAAGATTATAAAGGATCACATTCGAAAAAGACTGCTTGTTGGCACAGAACTAGGAGATTCAAACGATGAGATTTTGATTAGACGATTGTGGGCAATTATTGACCAAGTTCGTGATATTTTCTTAAGGCCAGAGCTTATTGAAGGAATATTTATAAAGAAAAAATGATTAGTAAAAGAGGAACATTAACACAACTAAAAAAGAATCCTCAAGGAAGTGAGAGTTATGATTCTGCGCTTGAGCGAGAATATATGATTGAACTTGAACGGGATTCGGCCGTTGTTTATTGGACGAAAAAACATGGACTAAAAATCCCATACAAGATTTTTGGTTTTTCTCATAAATATTTGCCTGATTTTTTAGTTGAGTACAAAGATGGCCACAAAGAAATTCACGAAACAAAAGGCCTACCACTTATGCTTTGGCTTTCAACAAAAATAAAACGAGAGGCAGCGGAAGATTATTTTGAAAAGTTGGGTTGGAAATATAAAATGATTACCAAAGGAAGAGCGGCATTTTATAATAAAATCTAATGTAATTATTTAGATTTTGAGATTCAACCTTCAAATCAAAAACATGCGGTGACATATATAGTGGAAGTAGATCTGATTATCCGCACTGAGAGCCGAGAGCATGGGTATTCGCTTTTAGCTCTATCGGGCTGGCAGTGGGATCATACAAAAAGATCAAATAGGGGCCTGCCTGACGGTAGGCAGGTATTACAATACTGGAGCACAAGTGAATAGTAGTCGCTGAAATATTATTTGCGTAATCATTGCTGAAGTTGGCCTGATCTTTCGCAGATGATAGCGCATATCATTGGCGTAGCGTATGAGCGCTTAGTTGAATCGGCTGTTTGAGCTGAACCCAGCCCCACCGAGTGGGGCTGGGGAGGGCGAGTTCCGATTCAATCTTTAGCGCGAATAGCGGAGCATTCAAATCGCTATCACAAGAAAATCAGGGCAACAAGGCAATGGTTGCGCAGGCAGGAGATTGCGGCGACGAATTAGCGTAGCCACTCGGCATTTTCCCATTCCCATAATTTTTTTGCGGCAAGAAATGCTTGAAAATTATGTTCGTATTCTTGCACCTCATGAAATTCAAACTCGCCCTGCATTGGAGACCATTGATGAGAACATCGCGAAATTCCTCCGCGCACTTTTGTGTTGCCGCCTTTTTGTCTCAATGATGCGCCACATTTATTGCATGAAGACTTTTGATCAAGTCGCAGTATCCAGCTTGTTTGGGGCGGGGGAATATCTTTTCTTTCTCTAAGCGCGGCAACATACGCGGCAGTTTGCATGCCATAGTCGCGATAAACATATTTTGATGTTTTTATATCAAGCACACCGATTGTGCCGTCCACTTCTGCGAGCACATCAATCGTCCCTGCATATTGATGTTCCTTATTTTTTATCCTCTCTTCAATGAGCAGGGGAGTAACATGATGATTTTGTAAAAATGAGCTGAACGCTTCAAGAGATGGGCGAATCTCTGCGGGAATAACTGGGTCCTTTTCCGCGAGCATTGCTTCTGCCGCCTCATGTACAGCCGCTCCTTCTATGGCACTCTGCTCTTTTGCTTCATCTGCCGCCCTGAAGCTTGGCATAGACGCATAATAACGATAGAGCGCGGGCTTTGCTTTTATTGAAACGATTGCCGTAACGCGAGGATACCATACGCCATCAATCTCATATCCTTCACGGGCGCGAAAATCATCTATTGAATTATAATCTGCCATTTATTTTATATTTAGATATTCGTTCCAGATTCTAAAAAGCTCTGCTGTTGCGCGGACATCATCCATGCAGTAATGAGCAATCTCGTCGTAGCGACCGTCTTTGAAAAATGCCGGAACTTCATGCCCCGTAATGCCACCGGTTTTACTGGACGGGATTCCTAGCGCCTGACACCACATATGAAGACTCATTGTTCGACGGACAGCGCCAAAAAATCCTAAACGATCGTATAGATCAATATGGTCGTCTCCATAACGATACGGCACGAGATTTTTGGTCGGACGAATTTTGTGTACCGCTGAACGCACCATCAAATACGGGCCATCAAACGCACGACCATTAAATGTAACAATCTGATCAAATCGTCCGAGAGCATTCCATGTACGATTCAAAACCTCTTCTTCGTTTGGAAGCGACACATATGTAATATTTTCTTCCTCCTTTTCTTGCGTCTCCTTGTCGGGCACTTGATAAAAAACTGTCCCGCGATTTGTATCTGGATTCAAAAGCGCGACGGCAACAATTCTTCCAGTAAGAGGGGAGAACGAAAGAGTTGATGGAAGCTCGGCGCGCTCTTCATCGGTACGAGCGCCTTTCAATAGATAGCTCTGTGCCTCATCATCAAGAGAGGAGAAATCAACGCCGACTGTTTCTATATCTAATATGACACGAGAAAGCATAAAGCCATTCTAAATAATTAATGAGTAGATTGCGATAGGGAGCGGCTTATTTGCTTACTTACAGTATGTCGCACAATATAGATTATGCGTCATTACTAATATGCGAATCCCCCGTTAATGCCTTAAAAATGAGAACTCGGCAGAATGTGCCAAAAATGAAATTTCACCAAAATATTACTAGTGAATTTTTTGTGAAAATTATTTTTATTTTCATGCCTTCGTGTCTCTAGCCATGCGCCCATAAAAATCTCACTTCTCTGAAAAATAGATGGAGAAGTGTGCCATAAAAAAATATAAGCAAACTCCCCTATCCGAGAAACATGCGTGTCTATTTATAGGTAGTCTCGCGGATTTAATGTTCCCTCAAAATAATTAAAGTTGAGCTGTCCCTTGTCGTTTAGGTATGTGAAAAATTCTTTATAAATTGACAGGTGCAAATGAGATCCAGTAACCTTACCCGTATTCCCTTCGTATCCGATTATTTGTCCTTTTGTTACAGCCGTACCAACTTTGAGTGGTGCAAGAGAGCTCATATGCGCATACAAAGACACGAGACCATTGTCGTGTTTAATAGCAATCCAATTCCCCCACCCACTGTTTAATCCGTTTGCAACGATTTGTCCGCTTCCAATTGCACGAATAAGAGATCCGTATCCTGCCGCTATATCAATTCCATTATGTGGCGCTCCCCCATATGCTCCTCGTTTTGCATACGCCGTCATTCCATATCCTTGCGTAAGGCGATATCCGGCCTCTGGCCAATCAAATATCTTGGTCCCCTTAGCCGGAACTTTTGTCGCTTTAATATGAACAACATAAAGACCGCCGGAGATTACTTTTAATTCAAGCTCTTTTAATTCTTTGAAAAATGATGCTTTCTGTTTCTCAATTTCAGTAATCTGCGCTTGATAAGCATTCTCTTGCCCCTTTGTATCTTTTAACACTCTGTCTTTTTCTGACTTGACATTTGCCAGTTGCACTCGTCTTGCCTCAGCTTCTGTGTTTAGGTCTTCAAGCTCAACTTTTTTCCCTTCAAGCTCTGTGCGATCTGCCTCTAGTGCCGTCTTGGCTTTTTTCAGGTCTTGAATGATACCGAATACTTGTTGCTGAACTCTTGCGACATCATGTATCTGCTGGGCGATGTCGGAAATATTTTCATATTTCATTATACTCGCAACAATATCTTCCTGATCTCTTTGGTTTAAAAAAAATATAAGCCGACCAAGTGTGTCTCTTTTCCTGGACATTGAATCTTGCGTTTCTCCAATTCGTCCTTGCACTTGATCAATCTTACCCTTGGTTAAATCAATTTTTGTGTCAGTTGCGGAAATTTGCGACTCTACAAGTTTTACTTGTCCCTGTAACAATGAGATTTCTCTCTGTAAAGATTGTCTTTGCTCTTGGGTTACAGAAAGATCTTCGCGAATCCTGTCTTGTTCGCTCTGAAGTTCTTCCAGCTTCGTCTGAAGTTCATCCATGCGAATTTCTTCCGGGGTTGCTGAAATGGCACGTCCCGAAAGCATTGCGAGATTCGCTAGAACAAATAAAACAATTATTATACGCATCTTCATTAAGAAGAAAGTAATTCTATTGCCTTATTGAGGCGACGGCTCACTGCGTCTTTGCCAATAACGGCCACAATCTCCAGTGGCCCTGGGCTTGTTTTGCTACCAGAAAGCGCAACACGAAGTGGCCAATACACTCTCCCCCTGGCGCTATCAAAATCCTTTTTGGCTAATTCGTCTAAACTTTCTATGCTTAAACTATTTTTATTAATGAGCTCGCCGATTTCTTTAAGCGCATTACGAGCGTCGTCTTTTGTATTTTCTTTCCACACAAGCATATTAGAATTATATAATGGATCGTCCCATAAATAATGGAAGAGGTTTACATCGGAAAGTTTTTCTAGTCGTTCGGTGATTAACGGAATTGCTGAATCTGGGATTTCTGGGATCTTAACGGCAGAACGAAACGCATCTGGATCCAATTTCCTAACATATTGTGCGTTCATCCAGTCCAACTTTTTTTGATCAAATACTGCGCCAGATAAATGCACGCTGGCTAAGTCAAATCCGTCAATCATTTCTTCTCTTGTAAGAATTTCTTTTGAATATGTGTGTCCAAGATGAGCCATAAAATTTACGAATGCATCTGAAAGATAATCATTTTGATATTCTGCAACACTTGTTGCCCCGTGTCGTTTACTCATTTTTGATCTGTCTGGCGCCAAAATAAGCGGAAGGTGCGCAAATTTTGGCATTTGTGCACCAAGCGCGCGAAAAATCAAAATCTGTTTTTGCGTGTTTGATATATGTTCTTCTCCTCTAATTACATGAGTTATGCCAAGATCCGAATCGTCAACAACAGCCGCAAAATTATAAAGGGGAGTATCAATGTCTTTTGCAACTGCAATGTCTCCGATGTGTCTCGCCTGAACTTCTATGTGTCCGCGAATCTCATCGTCAAAACTTATCAGCTCATTTTCATCAGGCGTGCGAAGAACTAATATACTATCTTGTGGCGTGCGTCCATCTTTTCTTATTTCTTCTTTTTCTGCCTCGCTAAAAAATTTTTCATACACACTCCCCTCTTTTATGAGTCGCCGAAGATGTTCTCTATATAAATCCGTGCGCGATGATTGTCGTATTAGTTCTTTGTTGTCCCAATCAATACCCAGCCAATTTAATCCGTCAAAAATACTTTGTTCATATTCTCTTTTTGATCTTTCCTTGTCCGTATCTTCAATGCGTAATAAAAATTTTCCGCCATACTTTCTGGCAAACAACCAATTAAAAAGCGCGGTTCGTGCCGTACCTATATGAACATACCCGGTTGGGCTTGGAGCTATACGCACAATTGGTGCCATGCCACTATGCTAACAAATATGCTTCAATTGGGCTATGCCTGGCTTTCGCAGTATTAATACAAGCACAAAAAGTCGTGTTTCGCGTAAGCAAAAAACACTACATAGCGAAATGCATTTGCTTGCCGATGAATTAACAACTTTTTGCAATGAGCCAAAATTATTTGCGCAATTTCTTGGACGGATAAAAACAGTCGGTCTCCCAGTCTCCTATCAGGCATTCAGCGAGCTCAAAGATGGATCTCAAAGACGCACAGTTCGTCAGCCTGGTCGTTGGTGGATGTGGCGCACAAAAAACTTGACAAAAGGATAAACTCGGGCGATATTACATTCATGGAGCTAACAACAGTCCCAAATTTAATTCTTACACGATCATGCGGTCCTGTTTCCATGGAAGATCTTCGTGCCGGCAAATATAAAAAACTTATTGCTAGCATGGAAAAGGCTATGATCAAACATAAAGGTGTTGGGCTTGCCGCAAATCAATATGGAAAAAATCTTGCGCTTTTTATAATTGATAAAAAACTCGCCGAAATAAATAATGTTTCATCTGTTTTTGCAAATTCTGAAATCACCGAATACGGCCGCGAAAACGACACACTTGAAGAAGGGTGCCTCTCAATACCAGGATTTTGGCATCCTATTAAACGATCAAAGAAAATAATGTTTAAGGCACTAAATGGAAAAGGAAACAAAATAAAATTCCGCGCTCGCGGAATGCTTGCCCGCGTACTTCAGCACGAAACCGATCATATAAACGGAATAACAATCAAAGATCACAAGACTGAAAAATAAAAATGGCTATTTTTGTTCATCCTGTACGAGACATTGATAAGCAAAATATAAAAATCATGAAAACTACGCGGTTAGCATTTTTCGGAACACCAGATTTTGCGGTCCCGACACTTAGAAGACTTATCGCTGACGGTTGGCCAATTGCACTTGTGGTTACCGCGCCTGATGCTGAAATTGGACGCCATAAAATAATCACAAAAAGTCCTGTCTGCAAAGTTGCGGAAGAGCTTTCTATCCCGGTGCAAACTCCAGAAAAACTTTCATCTGACGAATCGTTCTTTCGCCGATTCAGTGAAATAAATCCTGACCTATGTATTGTTGTGGCATACGGGAAAATAATTCCGTCCAAAATTCTTTCCGTACCACGACTTGGATTTTTAAATATTCACCCATCCTTGTTGCCAAAATATCGCGGAGCATCCCCTATTCAGAGCGCAATCAAAGATGGGTGCGCGATTACAGGCGTGAGCATTATGCAGATTGACGCTGAAATGGATCACGGCCCGATTCTTTCACAAGAATCATGGACTATTCCTGGTGGATTTGACGCTAAGACTGCAGAATCAGAGCTTGCTCAAATTGGAGCTGACTTACTTGCACGCACACTTGAGCCATATATTTCTGGCAAAATAATTCCACAGCCACAAAACCATAACGAAGCAACATTTACTAAAAAATTCTTGCGCTCCGACGGTCGCATTGATTGGAATAAAAATACTGATGAAATTGTGAATCTCGTGCGTGCGCTTGGTGCAAATCCTGGTACATGGACAATGTGGAATGAAAAAACGCTGGGAATTTTTCAAGCACGAGCAATAAAAAATACGCGCGACAAAAAACCTGGGCTCGTATTTAATGATCAGGATGGTATTGCTGTTGCGTGTGGCGATGGAGCTATTGTGATTGACGAACTACAAATTGAAGGAAGATCTAAAATGATCGCGGATGAGTTTATTCGTGGCCGTCCAGATTTCATCGGCTCGG
>Ga0209210_1001217_pt1 | contig 22383 bp, 29 predicted proteins | sample RifGroA1_FD_183991 | JGI IMG/M metagenome (GOLD analysis project Ga0209210, IMG submission 183991) | Contaminated groundwater microbial communities from Rifle, Colorado, USA - Rifle Groundwater A1 (SPAdes) (version 2) | ecosystem: Environmental > Aquatic > Deep subsurface > Groundwater >...
CAAATTGAAATCGAAGGTGTCAAAGTTCTTGCCGGCTTTGACGGTATTATAGTTCCCGGTGGTTTTGGCTCCCGCGCCGTCGAAGGCATAATTACGGCCATTAAGTTCGCTCGCGAATCAAATTTACCATACTTCGGGCTTTGTTACGGAATGCAGCTGGCAGCCGTTGAGTTTGCCAGGAACATTTTGGATTTAGAAGATGCAAATACGACAGAAATCAATCCTAAAACTCGTCATCCTATAATAGATGTCATGGCTGACCAAAAAGACAAAATTGAAGGCAAAAATCTGGGAGGTACTATGCGCTTAGGCTCTTGGGATTTTAAAGCTAAAAAGGGCACGATTATCGAAAAGGCTTACAGGTCCACTCACGGCAGCGAGCGGCACCGGCACCGCTATGAATTTAATAATGCTTATCGCGATAAGTTTGAAAAAGAGGGAATGATAATTGCAGCCACGACCAAAGACGGCAAGCTAGTTGAATCTCTGGAAATTCCCCAACACCCGTTTTTCTTGGGCGTCCAATTTCATCCTGAACTCAAATCCCGCCCTCTCAATCCGCATCCTTTATATATGGCCTTCATGCAGGCTATCGCCAAAGCCAAAAGTAAAGGGAAAAAGAAAAAGTAGAGATTATGTTAGAATACGCCTACTATGCAAACTAAAGCCTTAAATTACCGCATAATTATTGAACCTGAAAAGCAAGGCGCAAAAACTGTCTACAATGCATATTGCCCAACTTTAAAAGTGGCCGATTATGGAAACTCTATAGATGAAGTCTTAGAAAGTATAAAAGCTGGGATTGAGCTTGCTCTCGAATCTTTAGCAAAACAGGGCAAAACTATTCCAGTTGAAAGTACTGGGAAAAAATTCGTTACCACTGCACATGTTAAAGCACCTGCCGGTGCCAAGCTGTCCGTTGCATGAGCAAATTGGCGCGTAATGTTAAACCCCAAAGACTAATCAAATTTTTAAAAAAATTAGGATTCGAACAAACTGGTTCTCGTGGCAGTCACATCAGATTAACTCACCCTGATGGTCGCTGGACTCAGGTAGCAGTGCACCCAGGACCAATTCCAATTGGGACTTTAAAGAAGATAATCAGTCAGGCGAAATTAACCGAGAAAGAGACAGATTTGTTGAGATAGTTTCGCCTTCATGCAGGCTATAGTGAAAGCTAAGACTAAAAAGAAAAAGGCAAAGTAGCAACAGACATAACCCATAGCTTGACAAATTATATAGAGATGATTTAACATTCGCACGTTATGACAGAGCAAGCTATACATACGGGAATCCCAGAAACAGCATATTCTTTAGCCCCCAATGCTGACAGATTCAAGTTTCATTCGGCTTTAGAGAACCCAGCAAGAGCTCTTATGCATAAAGAAATTGCTCTGTTCAAATTCTCTTTTCAAGATAGATTTGGACGAGAAATAGAAGCTTCTATCGAAAGCCAACCTGGCCGCATTGACGAAAGTGACTTAATAGATATTGCTCATTTGAAATTTATAACCGAAGATGGTAGTCAATCTTTCAATGTAGCCCATAAACCGATTGATGGGAATTTGAGAGTGATTACAAGTGTAGGAGAAACTTATTATGTTGGATCGCCAATATCCATTACTATTATATTTGCGATGGCATGTCGGGCTCTTGAGGATGGCATAGCATTATCTGCTGTCGGAGAAGCCTTAGACGAGACAGTGCTAAATTCAAAACCTGAATCTAGAAACGAGTCAATGTATGGTGGTTGGGCTCGTGGTCTGGGGAAAGAATTTAGCGCAAGGCTTTCTTCTAAAAGATATCTATAGAGAACTTATAGCTTATATACGCCCTCTTGACAAACAAAAATTCCTTGCTATAATCTTAGCAGTCGCGAGCATTAACTGCTTGCGCTTTTTGCACAAAACTGCTATATTTGCTGTCCAAATCGATTAACCATTAACTATTAACAATTGACATGCTGAAACCTTTAGCTGGATACGTTTTAATCGAACCCGCTCCAAAAGAAACCAAAACTGCCTCTGGAATTTTATTGCCGGAATCTGCCGACGAAAAACCTCAGGAGGGCAAAGTCCTTGCCTGCGGTGATGATTTAGTTGAAGAAGGCAAAACAATCAAGTGTCCGGTTAAAGTCGGCGACAAAGTTGTTTACAAAAAATGGGGTGGCAACGAAATCAAAGTTGACGGCAAAGAATTACTTTTAACCAAATTCGAAGATTTGATGGCAATAGTCACGAAGTGACGAGAGCTGAGTAGTGAGCTCATAGATCATAGTCACTATGGCCTATGAACTAAAAACTAAGAACTAAATTCGAAGAATTTACAATGGCTAAACAAATACTTTACAGCGAAGAAGCACGAACTAAACTCAAGGCAGGAGTCGACAAGCTCTCATTTGCCGTTGCAACTACTCTTGGTCCTAAAGGCAGAAACGTCGCTTTGGACAAAAAATGGGGTGCTCCCAATGTTGTCCACGACGGCGTAACTGTTGCCAAAGAAATTGAACTCGAAGACCCGTTCGAAAATATGGGCGCTCAACTTGTTCAGGAAGCAGCCAGTAAAACCAACGATGTTGCCGGAGACGGAACAACTACAGCTACAATACTCGCCCAAGCAATCGTGAACGCCGGTCTTAAAAACATTACCGCTGGTGCAAACCCGATGATTCTTAAAAAGGGTGTTGAAAAAGCCACCAATGCGGTTATTGAAGAACTCAAAAAAAACGCTAAAAAAGTTGCCGGTGACGATGAAATTGAAAAAATCGCCACAATTTCTGCGGCCGACAGCGAAATCGGCAAATTAATAACTAGCGCTCTTCAAAAAGTTGGCCCGGACGGTGTCGTTACTGTAGAAGAGGGTAAAGGTTTAGAGCTGGCAGTTGAATTCAAAGAGGGCATGGAATTTGATCGCGGTTTTGTTTCACCTTATTTTGTAACCGATCCGGATAAAATGGAAGCAGTTATTGAAGATGCTCATATCTTAATCACCGATCAGAAGATAGCATCGCTAAACGATCTTCTCGCGTTTCTGGAAAATTTCGTTAAGGTTTCGAAAAATTTGGTCATTATTGCCGATGAAGTCGAAGGCGAAGGTCTGGCAACACTGGTTGTCAACAAACTGCGCGGCACTTTCAACGTTCTGGCAATTAAAGCGCCGGGTTTTGGTGATCGTCGAAAAGAAATGCTCGACGATATTGCTACCTTAACCGGTGGCAATGTTATTTCTGAAGACATGGGTCGCAAACTTGAATCGGTCACGATTGAAGATTTAGGTCGCGCAGACAGGGTAGTTTCCGATAAAGACAATTCAATAATTGTTGGCGGTAAAGGTTCAAAAGCTGCAATCGAGGGTCGAATCAAACAAATCAGGAAAGAAATTGAAACAACAGATAGTGATTTTGACCGCGAAAAGGCAGAAGAAAGACTGGCCAAATTAACCGGCGGAGTAGCAGTTATCAATGTTGGAGCTGCAACCGAAATCGAGCTTAAAGAGAAAAAGGAAAGAGTTGACGATGCGGTTCATGCCACCAAAGCAGCCGTTGAAGAAGGCTATGTGGTCGGCGGGGGAGTAGCTTTGATTCGAGCTAGAAAAGTTTTAAATAAACTGGCAGCAGACGGAGACACCGACGAGCGCATCGGCATAGAAATTGTCAAAGATGCTCTGGTTAAACCACTCGAGATGCTGGCTAGAAATTCGGGCATGGATGCAGGCTGGGTTGTCAAAGAGGTCGAAAAGGCCCAAGGTGATTCCGGCTTCAATGCGCTAACTGGCAAGTTTGAAAACCTAACTACAGCTGGCGTTATTGATCCGGTAAAAGTAACCCGCTCGGCTCTTCAGAATGCAGCGTCTGTTGCTATGATGGTTTTGACAACAGAAGCGCTCATTACCGACATCCCTGAAAAAAATCCACCGTCTGCACCAGGAATGCCTCCAGGCGGAATGCCGGATTATTAATACGATCTTCGATCGTAGGAGTTTAGCAGTTTAGCATTGAGTTGATTAGTCTTACTTCTTCTAATCTACTAACCTTCTCATCACTAAATCACTTCAGAGTGATTTTTATCCTCGCATTTTCCACATGCGCTCCAAAATTTTCAATATCACTCTTAGCCTGAACCCCGTATTTTTTAGAACCGCTGGGGAAAGGAATACTTCCCGAAGTTTTAAGTTCGCCAGTGTTGCTGGCACTGGAAATCTGGCTTTCTACAAACGGGTTCGAGTCAGAAATGTTTATAAGTCTGGCATAAGCCCGGCCATTGCCGCCTTCCGGCCAAACAGTTGCTTCAAAAACAATGGATTCAATTACCGAATACTTAGTTGTGTCAATTGTCACTTCCAAGCCGGGAACGTCTGTCCAATCTTTTTTCTGAACAGACCCCGAACCTATTGGAATGAATATTTCCTTTTGGGCAGTTTGCACAACCGTTTCTTTTTCTACGATTGTTTTAGTCTCAGTTGTACCACCGGCAGGGGGCGGAGCGGATGAAGGTTCAGGTTGATCTTCTGTTACTTCAATTGGCGGTGGAGACGGCTCAACAATCACCCGAGAGTCTTCTTCAATAACTTGGGATTCCTGGCTCTCCTTTTGATTTTTGAAGGTTAAATAATTCAAGAAAAACAGGTCGAGTAGGGCAATTACCAATACGGCCAAACCGATCTTAGTTAGAATACTTTTTGAAGAGCCTTCGTCCACAAATTTATCTTAGCAGAAATGATAAACTGAAATTAGAGTGTTACCTAAACCTCCAAACGAACATCAAAAAAAACGCCTGTCCAAATACATAAGCTCAGGCGAAAAATTGTTTTTTGTCACGAGTATTGGCAAGCAGTATTTCTGGGTTAATCTTTTTATCCTACTGTTTATACCTTTAGTCTTAACTTACTATGCAATTTTTGCCTTCTTTGGTTTCTTTGAGCTAACAACAGCGCCATGGCTAAAGTTTGTTGGTATCGCTGGATTCTTGCTACTTCTTTATGACACACCTAAATACAGTCATTTAATTAGGATGCGCCAATCCTATACTTATGCTCTTACTAGCCGCCGATTCTTAATTATTCGCGGGATATTTTCCAGAAAAATTGTGTCTGCTCCATTACCGGCAATTATGCACGTCACTGTTGAACAGAATATTTTTCAAAGATTCCTTTTTAACAGTGGGCATTTAGTCATCATCACTGCTGGTTTTGACCAAAGGGAGATTGTCATTGAGAATGTCGGTGATCCCCTGAAGTTTAAAATTATGATTGAAGAGCTAACCGAAAAGCTGGAAAGTGATAGAGGATCAAAAGAGGACAGGGAAGATGAAGAAGACTCACCAAAAGAATTTAGGCTCCGTTCCCTTTCAACTTAACTTCAGTTTTAATCAGGTGTTACTTCAGCCTTTGGTTCAAGGCCAAGTGGGTTCTCGGGGTCTGGCAAAACTTTGGTAGGGTCAACAGCGATCCCATTGTCATAAATCTCCAAGTGGACGTGGGCACCAGTAGTGTGGCCAGTTAGGCCGACTGTACCAAGCAAAGTACCCGAATCAACCTGATTACCAATGCCGACTGAGATTTTGCCCATATGGGCGTAAAGCGATTTAAGATCGTCGCCGTGATCAACGATAACCACGTTTCCTTTACCGTCTGTCGTAAATCCGGCGAATTCAACTTTACCTTCTCCAAGCGCTGTAATCGGTATACCGACAGCACCTGTAGCAATGTCTATAGCCCTATGGCCCCCATGATAGCCTTGAGAAACATAACCTTTTACAGGCATCTTGAAGTCAAAAGGGGATTCCCTGTAGCCAATGTTTACATCAAGCTGGGCTTCTTCGTCAGTTGGCTTATCTTTGGTAATTAAGATAGCCTGGCCATTTACCTTGATTTCAGGCTTCTTGGCATCAAGCTCCTCAACACCCCTGTTGGTTAACAATAGCGCAACTATCAGCAAGAGAGTGGTTATAATAACCAGCTTTATTCGCGGGCGAGTAGCCAGCTGCTTACGGGCGAAGTTATAGGCATGTTTTGAAACAAGACTGACGCCAGGTCTCGCGTCCATCCGCGCAAGTTCATTGGCCAGTTGGATGTGACTGTGTTTGGAAATAAAGTTGGCGAATTCACCCAATTTACCCGTGGGTATTTGGGCAGCCAAAATTTTTTTAATGAGCCCCGCGAATCGTGCGGGGTATATATCCGGTACTTCCAAGTTTTTCAGATTCATTTAAATTCTCCTCTTAAGGCAAAAACCACAATATGTCCCCAATACATACTTATCAGAGTCTTGGGGAATATGGGTTTTTAACCCATAGTGAAGAATTTACAAGAGCGTATAATAACACGCTTTAAACGTATTTGTCAAGTGTGAGCAAAGCGAACACGAAGACCTTGAATTTATTGAAAGGTCAAGTCCTTTTACAAATATACTTTCAGCCGATAGTAAATCTCCTACTACCTTTTATTAATTATTTCTTTTTTTTGCTATTATTAATTCAATGCCTGGTATCACGCTAAACGCTAAACGCTTAAAGACTAACACAGGAAACAATCTTAAAATTTTGTTAAATGTCAGTTGTTACATGTTAATTGTTGCAAGCCTTTCGGCTTGCTCAGCTGTTGGCTTTTCTAAACCTGCTGCCCTTCAAGTTACTTCCAAACCTGAAGCATCTGTATTCCTTGACGGTAAGCACATAGGCAAGACCCCTTTTTATTCAGATCAGCTAAGAGCCGGGGAATTTACGCTCAAAGTGACTGTTTCAGGGGCTGATTATGTTGATAAAATCACGCTGAGCCAAGGAACATTGGCTGCAGTTAATCGCGAACTCAATTCAAATTATCTGGCCCAAGGGGGAGAGAACCTGTCACTGGTTTCCGGTCAAAAAGGCTTATTCATTATTTCGTTTCCATCTGAAGCTGATGTAACTATCGACGGAAGCTACGTCGGCAAAACACCGCTGTTAACTCAAGAAATCGAGGAAGGTGACCATAAAATCCTGCTGGCAAAAGAAGGCTATATTGAGCGTGAATTCGCGATAAAATCATCCACCAAATATCAGGTTCTTGCAGAAGTCACGCTTGCTTCTCAGATAGCTAAAGGTGTCGGCACAGTTGCAAAAGAGCCTCAAAAACCCCAAACCCAACATGTTTTAATCTTAAGTACCCCTCAGGGTTTCCTCCGTGTTCGCCAAGAACCTTCACTCTCAGTAGCAGAAATTGGTCAGGTTAACTCAGGTGAGGAATATGAAATTATTCAGGAAGCCAAAGAATGGTTTCAAATTAATTTTGATAATAAAATCGGCTGGGTTTCCGCTGTCTACGCTCAAAAAGTCGAATAAGAATCAGCCTGCTACCGAACTATCTAACTACCCAACTATTCATGATAAACTTTACTTATGGTTGCCAAATCCCTAATTAAACTCACAGACGAAGCAATTATTCCAACTCTTGCTTTAATAGTCGCCAAGATGGTTGGTCTCTACTTAACAAGTCTTACCTTCAACCTGCCTTTCGAGGTTAAGACTCAGGGCTTTTTAAACATTCTGCCTGCGATCAGCTTCAATAATATAGCCGACTACACCATTGCCGAAAATTATTCTAATTTAGCTATGCTAATAGTTGCTGCTTTAGGTACGTTTTTCGTGCTGGTTCGCGCCCGCTTTTTCCATGCTAGCCACATTCATCCCAAATTGCACGCCCGGCTTGTGCGGCTCAACTTGGAAAGTCTGATTGCCCCAAGCTACCATTTATACCATCAGGCTGCGATTTGGCTGATATTTCTGTGGCTTACTGTCGGTTTCCTGATTTTGTCGTCAATTCTAGGCACGGCTTATGTGCAAATAGCCATTATTGCTTTTGTTGTCGCTGCCAACTTTTCCTGGATTTTTGCGCTCGATATTGAAAAAGAAGTTGAGATAAGCAGGGAATCGGTATGATGAAAAACCATCATTTTCTAAAAATTAGCTTGAATTTCGCAGCAGTCATATTATTGCTAACGCTCGTCGTCACCCCTTTCTACTTTGCTCGACAGTTCTCTCAGGTTTCCGGCGTTAAAAGTGAAACTCAATATTTGGTAGTTTCGCAAGTCGAAAAATTTCCCGGAATGTATCTTTCGCAAACAGGCAACCGATACGAAATATCCTTTGAGAGGCAAAACCCTTCCCAAGCCTATATGGCTGTTCTAATTGTCAATAATCCCACGAACAAAGCTAAAACCTATAGCCTGCAAGCTTCCAGCGGCGCGACAACTGCATTTTTTGGTGAAGACTTAGATAGTCTACTGACTCAAATCAACGTACCTGCAGGGGTGTCTGTACCAATCAGCCTCATTTCACAAGGCGACTCAGCCTCAACTCAAACAATTGAGCTATCCATAGAAACTAATTAAACCACCCCATAGTTTGACTATTCAGCTTCAGTTTAGTATAATATTTGTTATGGTTGAAGGTAATTACCCTTACATATCTGGTAAGTGTGGCATTCCACTAGAGAACATTGGCGTGCCTTTTAGGGGTAATATTTGTGGTGGTTCTGGTAGGCGGATTTTTTGCAGTATTGATAGTGACAATATTGTTATTCTTGATGCGACTGAACAAAAATTTCGGTTATCAGCGTCTGTGAATACAGAGTCAGTAACAGTCGCTGTTCGTAGCCGGGACTGGAAGAATGGTGAGAGGCACCCAGATTTATTCGGGAAAAAATTTGTTGCTTGGGCTCTGCGCTACTTCGAAAGTCAAGGCCATTTTATTGGGAAATTTAAATCAGAATGGTTTCAAGGTGACGATATATATTCGAATATCAACTATGTTTCATATCGGGAAGGAATTGAGTCTGGCTTGGACCCTATTCAAGCTGCTAAGAATACGTGGACAGGTAAAACTGTAGTTGAGCTTGGTTTTACAGAAGTAGCTGATTTAAGAGAGTATAGTGGGGGGCGTGTTACTTTGAATTTCCAAAGACCTAGCTAAAAGTTCGAAAATCGTCAGTTCGACTTTGCTCACTGCTATAGCCCAGCAGTCGAGCACATCAGGGCCTAAAATAACTGAGTGATATAATAATGCCGCTATGAAAAACTTACACTATGTTATCTGGAAAGAAGGTAAATGGTTTGTCGCTCGATCTTTGGAGGTTGAAGTGGCAAGCCAGGGTAAAACCGAGAAAGAAGCGGTCAATAATCTTCGTGAAGCTTTGGAATTATATTTCGAAGATGAGCCAAAAACACAGATTACAAAAATTGAGCATCCTAAACTGCAAAGTTTATCCTTGTCTTTGAATGCCTAAGCTTTATTCTGCTAGGCAGATTGTAAAAGCACTTCAACGAATTGGTTTTAAAATAATTTCACAGAAAGGGAGCCATGTTAAGCTAAAAGCGGTATTTGATGGTGAAACTTACACAGCGATTGTACCGAACCATAAAGAAGTTGCTTTAGGAACACTTCAAAGTATTCTCAAACAAGCAGGAATTACGAGAGAAGAATTAGAAGAAAATATTTAAAGTTCAAAAATCTCCCTATTGCAGCATGTTGAGGATTTTAACCGGTAAAATATCTCCTCCATAAATAACCATAAAAACAATACTAGCCCAAATGATTACAGATGCAAGTAGTGGCAAATCATTTAATAGCACTCGCTCCGGCGACTCACCTTCTTTTTTCTCATAAATTACGTATAGATAGCGCATCACACCGTAAATAACAAAAGGCACGGTTGCCATCAGCCATTTTGAAGCAAGGAATGTTCTGGGCAAAAAATCACCAAATAAAACCAATACCGACGGATTTGCAAACGGGGGAGGCTGCAGGAAAGTAAACATCGTATATGAAAACCAGGTTGCTGTCGCAAACATAACCGTTAGTGAATCCAGTAGATTTTCGGGGTAATGCGCAAGTATTTTTCTTGTCTCCAACGTTTTTGAACCGGTGCTTGCTAGCAAGGTTCTCTCGCTTCTCCTTTTCCCTATAGCTAAAAACAGCGATAGCGAGGCAACGGTTAAGATAAACCAAATGGTCACATGAGCATCAATGATTACTGCACCGGCAAATATCCTGAGCAAAAATCCGGCTGCAATCGCCATCACATCAAGAAGCATGTAGGCGCGAAGGAAAAGCGAATAGACAATTTGCAAGCCGATATAGGCAAGGGATGCAAATGTAAAAAAGGCTGAAATCTTACTGGCTAAACTTATTGCAAAAACTAAAGCCCCAACTCCAATTAGCAGCGCAATTAATGGATTGATTCTCCCTGCTGCAATCGGCCGCTTACTTTTATATGGATGGGCTTTATCTTTTTCGCGGTCAATCACATCGTTTAGGAGATAAGTTCCGGAAGTAATAACGCAGAAAATAATGAAGCCATAGAATACCAGGGAAAATCTGTCGGGGTTAAAGAATGAACCTTCGAAAACCAAAGGAGCAAAAAGAGCTAAATTTTTTAGCCATTGTCTGGGTCTTGCGGAAACTAATATCCAAAAAGGAAGCCAAATTATTTTTGGTCCCTTTGAGGTAAACTCATATTTAGCCACAATAGTCCTCCCACAATTATAATCGCAACTAAAACTCCTGCAAACAGTTTTTCAACTGTAGGCAGAACGAGTGCGATCGCTCCTAAAATAGCACACAGAAGCCAATAAAACAACGCAACTCTTCGCTGGCCCCAACCAAGTTCCAGTAGTCTATGGTGTAAATGTTTGCGATCTCCCAAGAATGGGGAAGTGCCGGAAGTCAGCCTGCGAATTACCGTAAATACCCCGTCAATCAGAGGTACAGCCATAACCAGTATTGCTGTTCCCACCTTGGCACCCGAAAGAATCGCCGATACTGCTATTAAAAAACCCAAGAAATATGAACCTGAATCACCGGGGAAAATTTTTGCCGGGTAAAAATTGAAAAATAGAAAACCCAGTGTTACGCCAACGCCAATCAAGGCAATTTGCGAGACAATAAGCTGGTTTTGATCAGCCGGGAAAAATCGCAGTGACGTAATAAAAATAACCAGTAGCGCTACTAGTGCCACTCCCGGCATTTGCCCGTCAACACCAGCAGAAAAATTGACCATATTAATTACCCAAACAATCCAAAACAATGCAAATAGATCTGCCCAAACAACAAGTGAGTGAGTGCCGAAAAAATCAAAAATATATCTTGTTGAGTCAAGCCTAATTACTTGTTCAAAAGCTCCACCCAAAAAATAAAGCGGGTTAGTGATAAACGCAATCCCAATGCCACTGCCGACAACTATGAGGGCTGCCAAAATTTGCCCCAATAGTTTTTGAGAGCTGGGAAGATCGTATTTGTCGTCCAAAACCCCGATGAGAATTAAAATTGCTCCTCCGATTAGTATTCCGGCAAGCTGTTTTGAAAATGGAATCACTAAAATTGTTGCCAGCATAAACGCCAAGAATATTGGGACGCCGCCGGCCCTAGGAGTTATTCTTTTATGGATTGTAGCCGGATGTTCTCGTTTCTTAGGGTCATCAACCAAATGAAATTTTCTCGCCAAATTGGCTGTAATGGGTGTCAAAATTAGGCAAGACGTTAAGGCAATCACAAAAGGCATCAAAAAGTTCATACTAAAAGCCCGATTATCCTTACTGTATCGTAGACTGTTGCAAAGGCGATAATTGCGCTGAAAACAATTAAAACCCTGTTTAAAAAATATTGTGATTGGATTAGGAACAAAGCTATGAAATAATTCGTCAGCACAAAGGCAACAGTAACGATTGGCAAAATCCACAAGAAGGCTGGCGAACCTAACATTAACTCACCCCAAGGTCTTGAATAAAATATTGGGATCTGCGGTGGCAATTTTCCCCAATTAATCAAAATAAAGGTAGATTGAGTAAGAAGCGAAAATACAGAGAATATAAAAACAATAAGGGCAAACTTATCTGAAGAAATGCGCTCCTGCGCTTCATGTGGGAATCCAAATCTGCCGTGTTGTGGATTGACTGTTTGACTGGCCATAAATTACTGACTCAATCGGAAGACTTCTGCAGTTTCAACTTTAGCGATCAAAGTATAACGGGTAGCAACTAGCATCTCAAGCTCTTTAAAATATCCAATGGAATGCTCAGGCTTTATTATTAACTCAGGTAAATTAGCATTTAGGTCGCTTGTCACCTCTTTCGGACCATCCGGAACGCCAAAAACATGGAAAGACGTTACATATCTTGAAGGATTCCACGCGTCAACTACTGCATACAGCCACGGGAAATCGCCCCAAATATAAATTGTCTTACCGCGCGAGCCAGATTTCTCAATTGAATCTGCAAGCGCCATAATTGTATTGACGTTGCGGTCAAAAAAATCGTTGTAGTCGCTCAAACCTTTATCGCTGTAGGCAAAAGCAATAAAATTCTGCCAGTATCTTATTTGGTTAATTGGACCACCCGTCAGAAAATCAGAAAACAATAGTCTTGTCAGTATTAATAGTGGGACAAAAAAAGCTACAGCAAAAACAATTCGCGCTTTATTTAATTTAACGGGTAAAGAAATTGAGGCAATCAAAAGCGAAACTGCCGGTACTGCCTGCACTAAATAGTGGCCGTAGGTTCGGCCGCTGAAATAGCTTCCCAGAAGAGAAAAAGCAGCCCACAAAAACAACAAATGTGTTACCCCAACTTTTTTCAATTTGTACTTCTGCCAAATTCCGTAACCAACTGCAGCCACAATCGGCAAAATTTTCGAAATATTGATAAAAATTTGGTATTGAGGGCTCTCGTCTAGGTAAATCTGGTAGTAGGTGTAAGCAGCGAAAATATAATCGTTAAGTAGATTCTTTGGCGCAAAATATAAAACGGCGACTGTGTACGGAATCAAAAATCCGATAGTTAGAATAAATCCTTTTTTAACAAAATCAAAAAAAGTCCTGCTTTCCAAAAACAAAAATATGCCCAGAGCCGCAGCTTCCAGAGCTCCGACCTGCTTATATAAGGATCCAACGGCAAAAAGAAATCCAGCTACAAAAAGCGATAAATAGTCGAACTTTCTCTTAATAGCGATCATCATTGCCAGAGCAATTGGTAAAATCATGTATATTTCTGTTAGCGCCAAATTCCCTTCGATTAACCTCAAAGAGGTCAGAAGTCCAAAAGTGAATGTTGCCACTAATGCTCGTCTGGCACCAATAGTTGCTTGAGCAATTTCATAAATAATGGCAGCCGTTGTCAACACTGCGATAATGGTTACAAGCCTCAACCAGAACATTGAAACTCCAAAGACGTTAAAAATCGCTTGATATGTCAAATAAATCATTGGCGGTTTGTTATCCCATGCAGTGTCATAAAGCACTCCGCCCAAATTCAAATTTCTAGCTACAGCCGCAAAAATTCCCTCATCTCCATACCAGAATGGTTCAAAAAGCGAAGGGAATCGCATCACGAAAATCACAAGCAGAATTATGAACAAAAAAATATGCTCTTTTGTAAAATGTTTAGTTATCGCTTTCATATCTTGCGAACTGTCAACTATTGACCGTGAACTTCTACACTTGGTCCGCTATCACCACGCCTCATCTCAAAATATTTTCTATCCGGCGCTTCCTCAATAGTCATCACGCCGTTTTCTACATAAGCATCCAATAAACTTTTACCGGAAAACTGCACCAGTCCTTCGGATAGCACTATTAAATCATTTTCTAGATTATTACGGTTTCTATAATATAAAACTTCGGCAAAAGAGGGCAGCACCGTCACAATCGCATCTCCTTTTTCAATCTCAGGCAACACATCCTGTTCGTACACTTGTTTGAAAGAGTGTGGATACCTTGTGAAAGTGTTCGTATCAATTGCCATGCTCAAAATAATTAGGACGCCGACTGAAATCATCATCAAAACTTTTGGGAATTTTTGGGCTGTGTGAACCATAACCATCGTCAGAGGAATTGATGCCGGAATTAAATATCGCCAGAAAAATATCGGGCGGTAAGGAAGTGTAAATTCGCCGATTCTCAAGCCCGGCAAACTTGCCAAGATGAAAGGAATAATCGTCCATGACCAAATTAGTAAGTATTGTTTTTCGAACTTAGGTCCTGAGTTTGCTTGCACTGAGGACAGCGAATGTGTCGAAGGATGGCGAAGTGCATGCTGGCCAATGCCAACTAGCAATAGAATTGTCGAAAACCAAAATAAAAATGGTCTGAATACTGTTTTATTCTCACCGCCCAATATTCTTAAAATCGCTTCAAAATGCGTTCTTTTATCAATTCCTCCGATCCAATAACTTTCGCTAACCGAGGAAAGTTGAGCGTACAAAAATGGAATCCAAGGTAAATACAAAACACCCACAATTGCATAAATGCCAATCATTTTTAAAAGAATTTTTCGGTCAAATAGCAGGATATAGAAAAACTGCGAAGCCAGTACAAAAAACATATAGTAATGCGTATAAATTCCCAAAACTGAAAATAAAATAAAGGCGACAGCTGTCTTTTTAGAAAATTTTTCGGAAAGTTGAATTAAAAAGTAAATTGATCCTGTTGCCGCAAAGGCAAACATTGTGTAGTTGCGGGCTTCAAATGCGTAGGTAAAGAAAATTGGGTTAGCAGCAACCACAATTGCGCTCAAAACCCCAAAATTTTTGCCGCGAACAAAACTGGCGAGTTTAAAAACCAAAAAAATCGTCAGAAAATAAAATATTATTGAAACAATTCTGGTGTTAATTTCGGTCGGCGCTACAAATTTGTAAAGAAGCTCAATGACCGTGTAGTAGCCCGGCGGGTGAAAGTCGGCAGCCGTAGTTTTTATCATCTGCACATAGGGAAGCTGCGAAATCAGCGAAGTCCACGCCTCATCTCCCCAAAACCCGCGAGTAAGATAGTTTTGTGATAGCGAAAACACGTCCAGTCAGTATAGTCACAAAAAAACTTACTTGACAACAATCACAACGTTAATTTCTTGGCTCTAAGAAGCTTACTAAGCCACGAATCAAAAACATCTGATTAGAAATTAGATCAATTAGGTCAATTATAAATTGGGGTTAGACCTTTTCCGTTACCCTATACTCCAAATATTTTCCCAACATCAAGCGAGTATGCGCGTCGATTCCAGGAAGCGCTGTAAAGATAAAAGTGACCACCGGCATCAAAACAAATTCAAATGGTGTTATTATTTTGCGAAAAAATGAAACTTTTTCTACCCTCTTCGGTCTTTGCTTCAAATCAATAAATAAAATTACTGCCAAAAATATCCAGCAAAAAGTTAAAATTCCAAAGGCAATTTTCGGCAAGTTTTGCCCCATGACGGTTTGAGCAAAAACCGGATTTAAAATTACCGGCACGGTTGCCCCCAGTGTTATTGCAAACCAATTTACCGGCCAAAGAAAGTGATCTTCTAAAACTTTAAAAACTCTGATTGTCCGTTTCCAAAATGGAATATGGGTATGGGTCAGCCACTTTTTAATAAAGTAAGCATCGTCCGAAACTCCCCAAGCCCAACGCTTTTCCTGCTCATACAAGTTAACCAGTGATTTAAAATAGGTTGTTGACTCGGCAGCATCCGCATGAACCGGCAAAAATATTGGGTTAACCTCTACCATGCCGTCTTTTGCAAAGTAACTCTTGAAAAATATACGGTAATCTTCCGGAATCACATCAACATCCCAGTAGCCAACGTCGTCAACTAGTTTTAGCGAGGTCGAATACATAGAATAATTAACCAACCTGTCTGTTCTGCTGTTCAAGCCAGTTTGCCAAATCGAAGAAAAGGTACTCATTACCCGAATCGGTGCCGGTACCTTCCAGACATTTGAGTAAAAAAGCACAATTGGCTGCCAAAAGCGTAAATACCTATCCTTATTTGTCAGGAATTTATAAGTTAAGCAGGAAATATATTTTTCGCCGAAAACACCGTCGGCATCTTTGGAAGTTACTGTAATATAGTTGATATTCTTCTTTTGGCGATCAACAAGTTGTTTTTTACAGTACTTTCCGGCATAAGCTTGGTTCGAGGATTTTCCTTTAACTTCATGCTCAATATCCGGATGGAATGTAACAAAAAGGTTAGCAAATATATTTTTGTATTTTTCCGCCAAGGCCCTTGCCTTATCTTTTGCGTCTTTCCCCTCTCTGGCCTCAAAAGCTAAGCAGACGGACATTTGTTTATTGGGAAAATCTTGTTTGACCAAAGAATCTAAGCCTCTTATCAGCACATTTACAGGTTCTTTATAAGTTGGCACTAATATTAGATGATGGACCTTCTTAAAATCAGAGAGCTTTTTGGCGTCTGCCAGCCAGTCGTATTTTTCTGATGCGTTCAATTTTAAGTGAGACATTACAGAAGTTATAGCTAGCATCCCTGATTTATAAAACCAAAAGATTATAAAAAAGATAACGTAGTAGGCAACGTAGTGGGGGATGATAAAGCTTCCCCAGAAAGGAAATAGAATCAAAGTCCACGAAAAAGTTCCCGGCAAAATTTCCAGGAACCGGTGCACCTGCCGATCGTAGCGTTCAACGAATCTTTTCAGCATATCAGAAGTCCCATAGTATATCAATTAGCTTTGACAATTACAATAAGTTAAAAAGTTTCCGGGCATTGGCTGAAGTTTTGAAGGATATCTCATCAACCGTTTGATTTCTAAGGCCTGCTATAAACTGCGCGACTATTCTAACATTTTTAGGCTCGTTAGTGGATCCTCTGAAAGGTTCAGGTGCAAGATATGGTGAATCGGTTTCCAATAGCATTCGATCAAGAGGTATTTTTTTAGCGACACTCTGCACTGCAGAGGCATTTTGGAAAGTCACGATTCCGGAAAAGGAAATGTAAAATCCCAGATCTAGTGCTTTTTTCGCAGCTTCCCAATCTCCGGTCCAGGAGTGGAATACCCCCAGCGAGGTACGACCTCGTTTGTCTATCAAGTCGAAAATTTCCTCCCAACCGTTGCGGCAGTGGATGACCAGCGGCAGATTTAACTCAGCTGCTAGTCTTATCTGCGCCCTAAACAATTCCCGCTGAAACTTTTTTTCCTCTTCACTAGTTTCTTGCTTGCCCTCCGAAGCTTTAGCGTAGGATGGGTCGCTTGTTACGTAGTAATCCAGCCCGTATTCACCAATAGCCACAACTTTATTAGACGACCTCGCAATTTGCTTCAGTGTTTCGAAACAGTGCAGCAAACCGAATTTCTCAACGTCAGCTCTACCGTCTTTCGGGTGAATCCCGCACGTCGCGTAGATTTTTAAATCAGCAGACGAGTATTTGTTCGAGATTTCAATAGCTTTTTTGCTTTCTTCAAGGTTTGTACCAATAGAAAATATTTTCTTAACACCAGCCTCTTTTGCTCGCACAAGAGCTTTTTCCAAATCGTCAACGAAATCCAAATGTGCATGAGAATCAACAAGCATTAAAAATTATTCTTGAAGCTTTGTAATGATAACTGTTCTATCAATATATTCGGTACGCGGTATTTCAATTTCGTCGATTTCAAATTTGTCCTTTCCGAGAATTTCTAGTAACTCCCCTTTTGCTATTTGATTATGCCCACTAAGCAAACTAGGGGTAACACGAATTTTCCCACCCTTTTTGCAAACTCGCGCCATCTCTTTAATTATTCCTATCAGAACATCTTTGTATAAAACGTATTGTTTAAAATTTGATGAGATAACCTCATCGAAAACTGCATCTTTAAAAGGCAGCTTCCTTGAGTCACCTTGTATTAATTGGGCTTGGGGGTATTGTAACTCAGTTTCTTCGCTAACTGTTGCGAAACCTGACAAATCTCTTTCAATCTTTCTCGGATCAATCCCAATTACTTCAGCGCCTTGAAAATGATGGTTGACGTATCTGGCAAAAGTTGAATTACCAATTCCAACATCAAGAATTTTCTTACCGGCTAAGTCTTTTCCAGTTTTTGCATTATAGCCAAATAGCTCGCAATACTCTTTGAATGATCTTCCCGAAAGTGCACTTGGTGTAATTTCCTGCGTTTCTACAGTCTGGTTTCTCATATTCGTGGAAATAGAGGTTTTTGGGCAGTAACTTTTCCGGTAAATTGTTCTAAAATTTTCTCTGATGTTTTGGGCAGGAACGGACTCAGGTTAAACGCAATTTCTCGAATTTCCAAACAGATTGGTGTAATAACCCGTTTTAAGGTCCGACCTTCAAACTCCCATGGTTTTTCCTCATTTATTTTTTTATCAAGAGCGCTGATTTCTTCCCAAAGAGCGATTAAAGCTTGGTCAAAGCGATAAATCTTCAGGTGGTCAGAAACAGTCTTTTTAAATTTATAATTTTTCTTAACTGGCAAGTTCAAATTTGTATCGGCAGCCAGTCTTGCAACCCTTGCAATTAAATTTCCCAAACCATTGGCCAGCTCTCCATTGTAAAGATCGATGAATCTCTTTTGTGAGAAATCCCCATCTCCCCAAGCCGGAATTTCGCGCAAAAGATAATACCGCACCGCATCCGTCCCAAACTTCTCAACTAAATCAAATGGGTCTATCACATTACCCACGGACTTAGAGATTTTCTGCCCCTCGACTGTAATATACCCATGCACAAACTCATTGGTTGGTAAAGGTATCCCTGCAGACGCAAGCATCGCCGGCCAGTAGACGGCATGAAAGCGAATGATTCCCTTACCAATTATGTGAAGCCGCCTCGAATTATCAATCCAATATTTTTTGAAAAGGTTACCGTTTGGATATCCAAGCGCAGTCAGATAAGTAGTCAGGGCATCAAACCAGACGTACATAACTTGTGAATCGTCGCTCGGTATTGGCACACCCCAACCGCGCGCCCGCTCAATCGATCTTGAAATACTAAAATCTTCAAGCCCGCTTTTTATAAAAGCTAAAACCTCATTTTTCCTTGTTATCGGCATAATCTGCAATCTATCAGCGGAAATCAGCGTCTCCAAGTATTTTTGATACTTAGAAAGAGCAAAGAAATAATTTTCCTCCTCAACATCCTCAATGTTGGTATGCCCCTCCGGGCATTTGCCGTCGGCAAGTTCACCCGGCGTATAAAAAGCCTCACAACCAACACAATAAAGGCCTCTGTACTTTTTCTTGTAAATATCCTCCTTTTTGCACAATTGCCAGAGTTTTTGTGCGCCTTCAAAGTGGTGCTTGGCAGAAGTCCTATTGAAAATATCAAAAGTAAGATTAAGAACCTCACCCAACTGATCAAACTGCTCGGCATACTTATCGACCAGTTTTTGTACAGATATATTCTCAGCTTCTGCAGCCTGCACGTTTTTTAGGGAATTTTCATCCGCTCCCCAAGACCAAAAAACATCAAAACCGGCTGCCCGCAAAAAACGCGCGATAGCATCGCTTTGCACAAGCTCCAACGCATGCCCCACATGCGGTGCTGCATTAACGTACGGAATGGCGGTTGTAATGTAAATCCGCTTCACGATGAAGAAATTGTATCAGAGTAGCAAGACTTGTACTAACTCGAACTTGATATGTCAGTACAATGTCAGTACAATGAGAATATATGCAAAAAGTATTTGTAAATGGTAACTCTCTTGCAGTCACGGTGCCAAAAGTTTTTGCTAGTCAACTGGATATAAAAAGTGGCACACCCATTCAGTGGGAAAAGACGGATAAAGGCTTATTGCTGTACTCGCCTCAAAAGACCTCAAAAAGCCCGGCTACAATAGACCCTAAAGTGCAAAAGCTTATTGCAAAGCTTTCTAAAAAATACTCCCAAGTGTGGCAAGAACTCGCAAAACTCTAAATTATCTTTCCGAAGCGGAATTAATAGCAATCAATCACGAAATGATTGCCAAATATGGCGGCCTGCATGGAGTACGTGATTTAAACTTATTAAGACTTGCAGTTGGCAGACCTCAAATGTCTGCTGGGCTTAAAGACGCTTACCCCAATATATACCTAAAAGCTGCAGCTATGTTCCATTCAATTATCAATAACCATCCATTCTTAGATGGTAATAAAAGAACTTCTCTTTTTAGTGCCGTTCTTTTTCTTGAATATAATGGCTATCATGTCCAGTTCACAAGAAAAGAGGCAATTGAATTTACCTTGAAAGCTCATAATAACGATTGGTCGGTCGAACAAATCGCAGATTGGATCAAAAAGCACACAAAATAATCTTTGACTCTTTTTAAAATAAGTGAAATGATGTAGGTATGCGAAAAGGCTACCTGCCCGCAGCAGCCGTAATCATTTTGGCGCTAATTACTCTAGCCGTCGCCGTCGTCATTTACTTCAACCGCGAACTGATTTTAAAAAGTAAAGAAAACCAACCTGCCCCGCCGTCCGCCAACCAACAAAGTCCGCAAGTTTCCCCCAAACTATCACCAACTCCTGATGAAACCGCGAATTGGAAGACATATAATGGTAAATATTTCTCATTTAAATATCCTCCAAATTGGACTGATAATACCGGTCCCGCTAAAACCTACCCAGTAAATCTTGAAGTTATAGGTTTGAGAATTTCACAAAATGCGGTTTTTGAAGCTAGCTACGAGAACTTTAGTTATGAGGACGGTATTAAAGATCTTACTGGACGTAAATCAAATAATCTGTCTATTGCGAATAGAGAGACTACTAGATTTGAACTCGCTGGAGAAGGCGAACCGCTACCAACTAATTACTCAATAATTTCATTTGTAGTACGTGGAACAAATAACACGAGCTATTCCATAGTCTTTAATGGCAAAAGAAGCGAAATAACTGACGAATTAATAAGCCAAATCCTCTCCACCTTTCAATTACTCGAGTAAACCAGTATATAGTATTCAGTATTAAGTATTTTGTATTTGACAAAGTCAATGCAGTGTTATATTCGCACGCTCATGTAACACTGCAATTAAATACCAGTTGACAAAGTCAGCTCAGTGTTATAACATTGTTAGTACAATGATCCAAAAAATTATTAGAGTCGGTAATTCCGTCGCTGTCACGATTCCTAAAAAGATTCTTGAAGAAAAAAACTTAAAGGTTGGTCAACAGGCGGATGTCGATATCCAACCTGTTAAAAAAACAAAGGCAAAAATAACACCAGAGTTTATTGAATGGGTGGATAAATATATTGAGAATAACCGCCCAGCCCTCGAAGAGCTAGCCAATAAATGACCAAATTCCCGACTCTGGATGAAGTCGTTGCTATCCATTTTCGTGTTACAGAAAAAACCGGTGGGTCTCAAGGTGTCAGAGATTGGGATCTGCTAGCATCGGCGCTCGGAAGACCTCAAGCGACTTTTGGAGGAGAAGATTTATACCCTGATATCTTATTAAAAGCAGCAGCTCTTCTTCAGTCACTATCATCTAATCATCATTTTGTTGATGGCAACAAACGAACAGCACTTGCAACCCTAGAATATTTTCTATTTCTTAATGAAAAAAAAATAAAAGCAACTCAGAAAGAAAAAGTTGAATTAACATTATGGTCCGAAAATAAAAAGCCGACAATTGAAGAGATTGCAAATTGGGTAGAAAAACATATTAAATAGAAGTATGCCTGATCTGCCCAAACTACCGGGTTTGCCTGTCACCAAAATCCTCGTCTATTTTTTCAGCTTTGTCTTGGCGCTAGCTGCCGGCATTGCAGTTGGAACCATTGTTTTCAAAATGCAAAACCCGAGTGCAGCCATTAATTTTGGTCCCTTCAAACAAACACCTTCCCCAAGTCCTGTGCCTTCACCAATTGTTCAGAGTTTTCCGTCCCCAACGCCATCACCTATTGGCACGGTTGTCCCTGACGATTGGCTAACATATACAAACGAAATCTTGGGTTTTGAATTCAGCTACCCACCAGATGTAACCATTGAAGAAGCCGATCTTCGTGGAGATTCTATTTCCGGTTCATTAATAAGCCCAGCAGAATTTACTTACGCGGTTAGCGCTAAATTTAATGATACCGAGTTGGTCTATATTGCTTCATCGGTCAATGTGCAAAGTGATTATCTGCCAGTTGATCCCAAAGCCGCCGCCGAAGCTCTCAAAGCCGAAAATGAAGTTGATGGCGAAGAAGGATTGCCAATGACCATAGTTGAAACTAATCTAGACGAAAACAAGGCTTACAAAGTTGAATCGATTAACAATCCGCTGCTCGTATACTTTGTGCTCTCCAATGGAAAAGACGAGACCAGCGAAATTTCCATATCAGTTATCGCCGAAAAAACCCGGGCTCAAACAGTTGAGCAAATCATCAGATCCTTCAAATTCCTCGAATAATTTTATCACTGAGGCGATGGAGTCGCTGAAGGCTCAACTGGCCGCGGGCAAGTAGCGCAGTAATCTTTTTCAGTATAAGAATCTTTGAGAACTACCACCTCTTTTTCCTCAGAGTTTGGAGTTCCTGCTTCCACAACCTGTCCGGTTGTGACGTCAACCCAAACCTTAACGAGCTTAAACGTGTCTTCTTTGGGAACAGTGCCAGCGAGAAAATATTCAAATCGGTTTGCGCATGAATCATTTTTAGGCCCTCCCGTTGTCGAGCAA
>Ga0209210_1001220_pt1 | contig 22354 bp, 27 predicted proteins | sample RifGroA1_FD_183991 | JGI IMG/M metagenome (GOLD analysis project Ga0209210, IMG submission 183991) | Contaminated groundwater microbial communities from Rifle, Colorado, USA - Rifle Groundwater A1 (SPAdes) (version 2) | ecosystem: Environmental > Aquatic > Deep subsurface > Groundwater >...
CCTCGAGCCGGCGACGATCGCGTAGGTAGGAGAGGAACGCAAGTGCGGCGAACAGTGCTGGTATCCAGTAGCCCGGCAGGTAGAGTTGTGCCATGCCCCAGAGACTTATCCATTGGATAGAGACCGTGCCGGTTACGGTTGCGACGGAGTCGAGAAGTGTCTGGTCTTCTGTCTGCACCGCAGTTTGCCACTCTTCCGCATATTTTATATTTTCGTCTGCTCTGTTTAGCTGTTTCGAATATGAAGTGTTTTCATCGGCAAGTTGCTGCTTGAGTGATGACAACTCGTCCGATATTTGCTGTATTTGTACTTGTATTTGAGGCGTCGAAGGTTCAGCCCGCAACACAGCAAGCAACTGTGCGTCCGCATCTATCTGCGACTGTAGCGACTTTACGACGCTTGCGTGTGCGTTGACGAGCTTTTGCCGAGCCGTTTTGTAGTCGGCGAGTTCAGCATCGGCCTGTTTTTGCTGCTCTTCAATATCCTGCTTTTGCGGCAAAAGATTCTGTGACGATATATTGACCGTAAGGAATCGGCTTCCAACCAAACTCTCAAGCTCGGTTCGAAACGCGTCGTATTTGTTCACCGGGACCGCAAAGCTTACATAGCCATAGCGCTGCGAGCTCGACTCCTGGTCTATGCGTCCGCTGTACCCGCGTACGGTCGTCTCCACGCGGCGCGTGAGCTCTTGCACGTCGCGGGTATACATTGAAGCGTTATAGTTTACTTTCAAAAATTCTCGCGTGTCGGTGATGGGAACATCCGGATTGTAGTATGGATATGGGTAGGGATAGGGATATCTGTCTCTGTAGTACGCATCCGGGACAATCATCCCTTGCGAGGATCCTGAACCATAAGATACGCTGTCGTCCATCATTGGCATACCAGAAGTAGTCTCGGACACCGACGTTGTGTACCGCGCGCTTGGAGTGGAGATAGCAATAAATGTAATTACAGCGAGGGCTGCGAGAACTATCGTAAGCCATGATATGTGACGCGGCTTTAAACCTTGCGGAGTAGGTGTGTCTACCATACCAACAATACTACCATGTATCCGAGCTTCGTGTGTCCGGCGCAACTGGCCTTTGAGCCGCTTTTTTGCTACCGATTTTATCTGCTTCCCACTTCTAAAATTTTGGATGGGGATTTACGACCGCGGACGATGCAGACTTTTTTGGCCTGGACTTTGTAGTGCCTGGCCACCAGCTCCAGCACGCGAGCGTTTGCCGCGCCGCCCTCTGCTTTTGCCTTAACCGACACATGGAGCCGCCCGCCGACAAGCTTTTCAACCCCTTCTCTTTTTGCGCGGGTGGTAACCCGGACAGAAATCTTCATACCTCCCAAGACTAGCAAACACAATATTTTTTTGCTACAGTGCAGGCGGATTCAATTAGCAAATAGGAAGAGAAAAGGAGGTGGCTATGACAAATGTTGCCAAAAGCATAAACGGTGTAAAACCGGCACCGTCCGGAAGCACCGAGCAACAGTTCAGGCGATACTGCCTGGGACTGGCCTTCATAAAAAACGAAGAAGACCGCAAACGCTTCTCCGCGTACCTCGAAGGGATGGGAGCATACTATGGGTTTGGGTTCGAAGAATCCAAACAGATATCCTACGAGGTAGCTGGAGAGCTCGAGGAGGTGAAGACGTTGGTTGACTGGGTTTTGAGTCAGAAACCTGCGAAATAGGGTGGCTCACCCATATTCCACTGGGAAATTACGCGCCGCACACACCTGTGTGCGGCGCCTTTGAATCACGCAGAACCCAAAAAGTCGTAGTAGTATAAAAGAGGAAGAAACGTCTGCAAAAGGAGGCATACATGAACAAGGTCCCTGGGTTACTCATGGTGACGCTTTGCGTAATTGGTATGAGCACGGTTGCCTATGCTGCTCCGGTAACAGATGCGCACAAGCAGTGTGTATCAAATGCTATCCGTGCTGGAGCCGCGGCACACGGCAATGCCTCCGCACTCCTAGACGCCTACAACCGATACTTTGACGGCGAGAGAATGGCCGCGCTTGCGGCACGCTCTGACTGGGGCAAGTTAAACTCCAAACAAAAAAGACAATGGGTGGAGGCGGCGCGTTCGTTTGTTATAAATCAGGTGGTACCGAGCATACAGAAGTATGCAGGATCACCTATCCGGTACTTGCGTGCAGTTACACAAGGAGGGACAGTGAGCGTTGTTGGGGTAGTTGGCGGCAACACGGTCACCTGGCGACTCATAAACGGCCAGTGCCGATTTTTGGATGTGTCTGTGAGTGGTATTGGGTCCATTTCCGACTTCGTGCGCTCGGGAATGGTCTCGAAAGAGCGCCAATCGTCGCGTTGAAGTGCATTTCACCACATCGGGCTGCCGTCATTACGGCATCCCGATACTTTTTTATAAAATTATCCTGATACATTTTTGTAAGTAAAATCAAGCTCCTGATACACGCCTATTGTTATCAACACAGACATCCTTTAGCGCTCATATACCGCTTATACTGTAAGAACAGTAGATTTATTACGTTAATTAGACTCATTATTATATGGAGCAACAAACCACCGACGCCTCGTCTACTTCCGCGCCATCTGTGGCACCTAGCGCGCCAAGCAATGGCGGCTCTATTGCCGCTATAGCTATCGGCTCGTTACTTCTCGGACTTGTACTAGGCGCAGGCGGCGGCTATGTGTACGGCAAGTCACAGGGAGTTGCAGAAGCGACCGCGCAGGCCGCGGCAGACCAGGCATTGGCGGCCCAGGATGCAGCAGCAGCAGAGCAAGCCAACCCCTACGCAGACGTGCAGACAAACCCTCTAGAAGAAGTGAAAATTAACCCTTTTGAGTAGTATGGGAAAAAAATATAATGGTCTGATCGGCGTCGCGGCGGGAGCGTTCCTGTTTGCCGGCGTGGCGTTTGCACAAGAAAATACCGTTACATTCCCTATTGCAGAGCTTGGCGGCTGTACCTCAAAAGCAGAGTGTAAAACGTATTGCGACCAGACCGAGCACCGTGATGCATGTGTTACTTTTGCCGAGGCGCACGGGCTCATGCACAAAGACGAGGTTGCTGCGGCGCGCTCTTTTATAAAAAAGGTGCAGAGCGGTGAGGGGCCTGGCAGCTGTGCTACCAAGAGCGAGTGCCAAAGCTACTGTGCACAGGCAGAACATCGTAAGGAATGCGTGGCCTTTGCCTTGGAAAACGGGCTACAACCCCCACCAGCGGCAGAGCAACACCGTCAAAATGAGAACCAAAATCAAAGCAAGATTGCCCAGGTACTGCGCGAGACAGCTGGCCCGGGCGGATGCACCACGCAGCAAGAGTGTAAGACGTACTGCGGCGTACAAGAACATCGCGAAGAGTGCATTCAATTTGCCAAGGACAATGGGCTCATGAGCGCAAATGAGGCAGACCATGCCCGATTGCTTGCGGGCAAGCCCGGCCCCGGTGGCTGTCGGGGAGAAGAATGCAAAATATACTGCTCTAAAGAAGAGAACCACGAAGAGTGCTCCGCCTTTGCGCTCAAAAACGGCTTTATCACGAAAGAAAAAGCGGAGCGCGAAGAAAAGTTGCGTACCTTGGAGGGTCCTGGCGGATGCCTAGGAGTTGGTGCGTGCCGCGAGTATTGCGCAAACCCGGAGCACCGGGACGAGTGTCGTGCCTTTGCACAAAAAAACAACTTGGGCGGAGTTGGTACAACTACCAATATGCGCCCATTGCAACCGTTGCACCCCAATTTGCCGGAGCGACCACTACAATTGCGCCCTAACGTGGGGAGTACCACGCGCCCAATGCCACTCCCTTCTACCGTGCACCCCGGCAAGCCAGAGAACGCTGGATTCCAACCGCAAATACCACAAAATGTACGTCCAGGGCAAAAACCTTTCTTCCAAATGAAAGAGCGCGAGGACTTAAACCCCGCCACCACTTCCAACCTTGGAGCATCTGTTATATCCGCTCTACATCTGTTTCTTAAATTCTAAACTTTCTGTGTGTGCTCTTGCTTTTTGCGCTTGCATAAGCGCCAAGGCAAATGTGAGTGATGCTATAGAAAGGTCTCGAAATAGCACTGGAAACTCGTGCGGGTTAAAAACTACAATAGAAACGAGTAGTACCGTAGCCGCGGTAGAAGGCCAAAATATCTTTATCCCGGAGAGTATCCAAAGCGCAAGCACAATTTCTACCACGCCAAAAAGGTGGAGCAAGGTGATGTCCGGCACATACCCGCGCACAAAACTTGGCAGGTACCCGACCCATGTATACGGTTCAAACCACGCATCAAGTGCCGGGTACAGCAAGGCAAAAGCCGCACCAAGCCGCATCAAGAGGTATGTGGCTCGCGCTCTCTCAACCATAATTTACTCGACCACCACCGTGCCGAATTGGCTTGAGTTTGTATGGTTGTGGTATTTAAAGCTCCCCGTCTTGTCAAAGGTAAAGGAGTACGTATCGCCAATTTTGCACTGGTCGAAAGATACATCGACAGCATCGCTACAATGTTCTTGGAGCGACGTGCCTGAATACGCCGTGTGTGCAGGGTGCGGTGCGCTTGCAACCCACATATCACCTCCTCCCCCATTAACAAAGGTAATTGTGCCTCCTTTTTTAATTGTTACTGTCTGCGGAGAAAAGCCGGTTGCTGTGAGTGATACTTGCGCGGTCATTAATACATCTGCATCTATAACCTCTGTTTCTGTAACTCCACTGCTCCCCGGTACTGGCATGGCGCTGTTTTCGCCCTGGACAGTATCTCCCGTGGTGGTGTCAGTTGATGGGGCCAGTGCCGAAGACGCTCCGTAGTAGTACCACCATGCGCCTGCCGCCACCACCACAACAAGCACCGCAATAATTGTATTTTTCATATAACGGTAACGATTTTACCTGGTAACTATGCACATGAGTATAGCACGGTGCTAATATGCGCTAAGCACATTCCAGATACGCTGGTCTTCTCCGCCATCGAACTTAAACACAGCCACGCCTCGCAGGCCTAGCTTTTTGGCCAAAGTAACTTTGTCTATCACCGAAAGAGCGTCGCTCCACCACACGATGTTAAAGACGCCGGTATTTTGCGCGGCAAGTGCCGGGCCAGCCACCACCGCTGTAGATGTATACAGCGGTGATGTAGTCGCGATGTATGTAAAACTTAACTCACCGGCAGAGTTGCGTTGCGGAATCAACCCCAACTGCCCTGCCAGGGCAAAAGCGTACTCTGGGTTGAGAGCCCACTGCATTTTGTAGCGATATCCTTCGATAGAAAGAGGGGTCACTTGGTACTCGTAGCCGTAAGTGGGTATGCCGAGGATTAGTTTGCGCTTGGGAATGTCTTTGGCGACAAGATTTACCACCTTTTCGACCCACTTGGGGTCGGCAACAGGCACATAGGGCCCCTGGTTTGCGGCATTGAGTTTGACATCAACACTGCCCTGGTCGTACGCCATAATTTGCACGCGATCGCAGTATTTATTTATTTGTACATAGTCATTGGCGTAGGTGCCTGTACCTGGCGGTGGCGTGCCTTCGTAGCGGCTACTTATAGGCGTGCGCGGCTCAATGGTGCAGTAGACCCACTTGGGACCCATCCGCATATAGAGCCCTTTTAAAAAAGTTGAGAAGTAGCCGCTCGTTTCCGCCCACTTGCCCTCAAAGTCGATGTCTATACCGTCGAAGCCCTTTTCCTTTACCAAGTTTGCTATCTCGTCTTCAAGCGCGATGCGCGTGGTGGTGTTGGAAAGGATGCGATGCATTGCCGCGCCGTCGCTCCACATCACCGAGGGTATTACCCTCGTTTTATTTTGTTTTGCCGCGTTTATAAAAGTGGTCCACGGTTCCGCGTCGATACCCAGTGCATCGTACAGAGTGCCGTCGTTTTTGACCGTGTAGCCAAATGGGTGCACGGTGGTTAGAGTTGTAAGGCGCGGCAACACATCCTGCGTTCCTGTCGCCGAGCGCCAGTATGGTATCCACCCGCCCGTTTCAAACACAGCCGCTTGTGCACCAATAGGCAGTAAGAAAAGCGCGAAAAATACCGTAAGTATACTAGGACGCCTCATAGCTTTTAGTATACCTGTTAAAACTTTCGGGATATTTCTTTTTTGCGCAGGCGCACGCTCTTTGGCGTTACCTCGAGATACTCATCCTCGCTCATACTTTCAAGCCCGCGCTCGATGGTAAGTTCGTACGGCGGCACCAGGTTAATCGCCTCGTCGGAGCCGGAGGCGCGCATGTTGGTGAGTTGCTTTCCTTTTGTGGGGTTTACGTACATATCTTCCCCCTTGGCAGTGTCGCCTATGACCTGACCCTCATACACCTCTGTAGCGGGTCCTATGTAGAGCATGCCGCGCTCTTGCAGGTTCCACAGCGCATAGCCGAGCACTTTGCCGGCTATCATCGACACCATCGAGCCAGTGGCGCGCTTTTGCAGCTCCCCCGCGTGCTGGCGAAAATCAATAAAACGGGAAGAAAAAATGCCCTCGCCCTTGGTGTCGAGCACAAAAGCGCTGCGATAGCCAAGGAGCCCGCGCGTCGGCCCTTCGAACAAAAGTCGGACCGAGCCATTGTGTACCTTCATATCCTTCATAATTACCTTGCGCTTGCCGAGTCGCTCGATAATGGCGCCCTGAAACTCTGTCGGGATGTTGATTATTACCTCCTCAAACGGTTCGAGTTCTGTGCCGTCGTCGTCTTTGCGGAAAACAACCTGCGGTTGGGAAACTTGCATCTCGTACCCCTCGCGGCGCATGTGCTCGAGCAAAATAGCGATGTGTAGCTCGCCGCGTCCGGAGAGGCACATGGCATCCGCTTGAGAAAAGTCGACCTTAAGCCCCACGTTGACCTCGAGCTCACGCACCAGCCGCTCGCGCAGCTGGCGGCCAGTGACAAACTTGCCCTCGCGACCGGCAAATGGAGACGCGTTTGGCATCAGGTTGAGCGAAATAGTCGGCTCGTCGACCGCTATCGCCGGCAGTGGCTCGGCGGTGGCGTCGGCACACACTGTTTCACCGATGTTGATGTCGGGTAGCCCAGCCAAGAGCACAATGTCGCCGGCTTGTGCGCGCTCGGCTTCAACTCGCTCGAGCCCTTTAAAGGAAAACAGTTTAACAATTTTGCCGGCGCGGGCGGTACCCTCGGCATTTTTAACAAAGACATTCTGCCCTGCCAAGACCTCGCCGTCGTACACGCGCACCACCGCCAGCCGACCCAAAAACGTGTCGTACGCAAGATTAAATGGCTGGAGCCGCAAGGATTTCCCCGCGTGCTCGATTGATGAGGCCGGCGGCACGTGCAGAAGCACCGAGTCCAAAAGCGGAGTTAAGTCGCTTGACTCGTCCGACAAGTTTTTTTTGGCAATGCCCTGCCGGCCGATTGAATACACGACCGGAAAATTGATCTGCTCGTCGTTTGCGCCGAGCTCCATAAACAGCTCCAGTACCTGCTCTTCACACGCCGCTGGGTTGGCGGCGGGCTTGTCGATTTTGTTTATGACGACAATGGGTTTAAGCCCGAGCTCGAGCGACTTTTTTAAAACAAAGCGTGTCTGCGGCATGGGCCCTTCCTGCGCATCTACCACCAAAAGTACGCAGTCTATAGAGCGCAAAACACGCTCGACCTCGCTGCCAAAGTCGGCGTGCCCCGGGGTGTCGACAATATTTATCTTGGTCCCTTTGTATGGTACCGATGCGTTTTTTGAGTATATGGTGATGCCGCGCTCTTGCTCGAGCGAATCGGAGTCCATAGAGACGCCTTCCTTGGCGACGCCGGTTTGGCGCAGAAGTGCGTCGGTGAGTGTCGTCTTACCGTGGTCTACGTGCGCAATAATAGCAATGTTGCGAATTTCCATAGCAATAAAAAAACCCGGGCACCCCGAGCAGTGCTTTTATTATACGCCACAAAGCGCTTTAGTACAATAGCATGTACGGGTCCAGTGCTTTTGGCACTCCGTGACCTCGCCTTAACTCTTACGACCGTTATGACTAAGGCGAAAAGAAGCCGCCACGGATCTTCACGAGGTTGGACCTCGTCATGTAGAGAACCGTCCTCTGCGTGTTCTACATACCTTAGTCCGAGTGCCAAATGTTTCTGAACTTATGCATAGCAGTGTATCGCTGGGATGGCTATTAGTCGTCGTTCTTAAAAAACTTGCCGGAAAACATATTGTCGAGGATATCGGAGCTCATAGTTCTAACCTTGGCGTTTATCTGTGAGCCAAGGCCTCTGCCGCGACCCTGGTGGTTGGAATCATCATCTGCATCGTCGTCATCCTTGTCATCACTGCCGACATTGCTTGTACGGTCACTGTCTCTTTGTTCCCTCTTTTCCCTTTTATCCTTGCGGTCGGAGCTGTTAGAGGTTGTGCTTGCATTGCCGAAGTCTACATTGGCTATAGACGAGCTGTCTTTGATGGTTATCGGCGGGGGCGGCGTGCTCGTCTGGAACCAACCTTTTTGTGGAACCTCGCGCACAGTGTAGGTGCCGTCTGCGAGGTTGCTAAAGGAGTAGTTGCCATTTATATCAGTCACTTCGGTTTCTACTACCTCTTTATTTTTCCAAAAACCCCACTTAAAACCGCGCCACCAATTCCAGCCGTGTTCTTTGACCGTACCGTAGAGATTGATGGTCCAGCCCATAAGTCCAGGTTCGCCTGCATCCTTTATACCGTTGTGGTTTAAGTCATTATACTTTTTCCCGCTTATCGAGCCGGTGCCCGCGGGGATTGGCGGAGTTGACGTTGCCAACACGATAAGCGCTTCGCTCAAGCAGGTGGAAGTGGCCGCCGCATTGAACTCGTCTCCGCTATATACTGCCTGCCACCAATAGGTGCCCGGAGTGTTGAATTGTAGTGTGTCGGAGTTTGGCACAATCGCACTAGCCACTACTTTGCTGCCGGCACTCACGGCTCCCGTGGTGCAGATATTGTTAGTGTAGACAGAATAGGCGACAGTGCCGGTTGCCGCGGCGGTTGCATTGTTGAGCGCGGCCGTGTCGTAGACACTTTCACCCACCCAAATTGAAGTTGTGGTAGAGAGCGTCGTCGTAACAGAGGTGTTGGGTGCGGTCGGGATAAGTGGCTCGCATGCTCCATCTACTGCGGCATACACATCTGTTTGCCCGTTATAGTGCACCAGGTACGAAAGCCCTGTTGCAGGAACAGTTGTGGTGCTCGACGTGGCGATGCCGTTTATAAGCGGCACGGCACTCTGTACCGCAGGGCTGCCACTGCATTCTGTATTGGCATAGAGGTTAAAGTTGACAGTTCCTTCCGGCATGGGACCGGTAGTCGAGGCGACCGAGACATAGTCGTAAACCACGGTGCCGATGACGGCCGTGGTGGTAGTACTTCCACCGGTGTTGAGTATGGTAGTCTCCACCGTAGGAACCGTGTCGGCACGAACGAGCATAACTGCCAAGGAAAAGGCGACGGCCGCAGCCCCGACTATAAATAAAATAAGTGGAATACGAGAGAGTGTAATGGCGCGAGTATGCATAATAGTAGTGATTATTATTAGGTAACCACTATGTAGACGAGCGCTAAAAGCACTACTTACTCAAAAAACAGTAGAGCAGCATTAAATATATTTATAGTCAAGTTTCCGTAATTAATAAAGAAATCTTATCTAAAGCGAAGGTATTCCGTAAAAAATCTCAGATCCCTCACAATATTGAAGGCCGTGTTGTAGAATTCAACGCCTCCCCGATTTACTTTCTCCTGTTGTTCTCCAAGGATTTTCAAAGCTTCCTTTTCATCTAGCCATACCACATGAAGATCATTTTTTTCTCATCTTCTGTCCGTGCGTCACTCTCTAGTTTCTTGCCCGCTTTTGCCAAGAAGCAAACTGTTTCGTATTCCTTGCCATCTCGGTTTCTAATTTCATGTGCGATACCTATCTTTTTCAATACTGTAATCTCAAGTGCTATTTCTTCCGCGCACTCCCGTTCAATCTCCTTGAACAGATCTTCTGTTTCCGCACCTCCTCCAGGCAATAATATAAACCCATGCACAGGATTGGTCACAAAAGCATATTTTCCCTCATCACTAGTCACGACCGCTTTCACTGCCATTCTTTTTTTATACGCATCCGGTTTTGGAAACTCGGGTCTTGGGAAAATGTCCTTATCTGTAAGGGTAAACAAATACTCCATGGTGAATAGTATATAACAAAAGGCCCGGGCTTCCTGCAAAAACGGAAGGCCCGGACCGAGTATCACGTATCAAACGATACTCTTGGCAAAGGTTCATCGATGGACGGAGTGCCTTCCTTGATCGTAAGCGACGCGACGTAGCAATTCGGGGGATTCCGTAGATACCGGAATTCTTCATCGCTGATCCCCAGGAACGCTTTGGCAATTACACGCAGAGCAAAGCCGTGGGTAAAGATGATGATGCATTTGGGACACGTTCTGGAAACACCGTGCGACAGGATCTCAGAGACAAATGCCTCAATCTCTCTCACGAACTCGGGCGTGTTGTCTCCATTTGGAAACTGGAAGTACAACACACCCACACGATACCGTTCTTTGAAGCTCCGTGAGATCAACCGTGCTACACGAAGTAGAGAGTCCTGATCCACACAGAGCTGAACGCCATAGCTTCGTGATCCAGCTCCAGGCTTGATCACTGCTGGATACACGACGCTGTTTGTCTGTGCTTTCAACTCTTCGCACGTCCCATACACCCGCGACTGGATCGACTGGATAGCTTCGAAGCCGCTCGTATCGCGCAGAATCTCCATAAACACCTTATTATGGTGAGCACGGAAGTGAACATAACTCGGAACGAGAAGTGCTCCCGCTAGTCCGAGCCCCAGAAGCACGTCTTCGACATAATCCTTGTAGCGAAGGTCTGGGTCTTCGGAGGACTGGTACAACACGAAAGAGTTATGATACTTGCGTGACCGAAAATCAATCGTCAACTTATCTTACTCAAACTCAAACAAGACGTTGCGGAAGTTTTGCACACGGTCTTTTTTGTCTATCGCCATACCCTCTTTTTTATACAGACGCATGCGCTCTTTGCGATGGCGCACGTCAATCCAGATGCGCCCGTTTGCGTATACGATGCGATGCCATGGGATACGATGCTCGCCACACGCCAATGCGTGCCCCAAAATAGTGCTCACACTGCGCGCGGCCTGACCGCCGCCGCCAGCGGCGCGCGCAATCCTGCCATAGGTAGTGACCTTACCTTTTGGAACAGAAAGTGCCGCCGCAACTACCCGCTCGCTAAAGGTTTGCATTATAATTTTTTTCTTCGTAGCAATACAGCGTTGACAGCGACAATTATAGTACTTGCAGACATAAACACCGCGGCAAGAGCTGGCTCAAGTATAATGCCCTTAAAAGCAAGAGCGCCGGCCGCCAAAGGTAGTGCAACGACATTGTATCCAGTTGCCCAAAAGAGATTTTGTATCATCTTCGTATACGTCATTTGTGATAATGTGACTATCTTCACAATATCTCGCGGGTCATTCCTAACCAAAATGATGCCAGCCGACTCTATGGCGACATTGGTCCCTGCGCCAATGGCAATACCGAGGTCGGCTTGTGTCAAAGCTGGCGCGTCGTTGACCCCATCGCCGACCATAGCTACTTTAAGCCCGCGTTTTTGCAATTCTTTCACTTTTTCTGATTTTTGATGTGGCAATACACGAGCAAAGTATTCATCAATACCAAGCTCCTCGCTTACCCACTTCGCCACATCTTCAGAATCGCCAGTTACCATCGCGGAGCTAACACCCATTTCCCTAAGCATACGCACCGCTTCCCTTGACTCTTCACGGATAATGTCAGCAAGCGCGATGGCACCTAGAAGCGTCCTATTTTTTATTGCAAAGATGACAGTATGGCCTTTTATACCGCTACCACGAACCTGTTTTTCAAGCTCACCTGGGAGAGAAATGTTACTACTTTCAAGAAGGGCCGGGCCTCCAACCATAACCTCCTCATCTTCAATAAACGCCTTCACACCCTTGCCCTTAAGCGCTTCAAATTTTTTTGTTTCTTTAAGAGAAAGTCCTCCGGAGCGTGCCTTGGCAACCACCGCTCTTGCTATCGGGTGCTCCGATAGAGAGTTAAGCGAAGCGGCAAGTGTCAAGATTTCATCTTTACTGTGACCGTCGATGTTCCAAACCTCTATAACCCCAAATTCACCCTTGGTCAGTGTACCTGTTTTATCAAAGAGAACCGTGTCAATTGTTCGAGCGGCTTCTAGTGCAAGTCTTTGTTTTACGAGCAATCCGTTTTGCGCCGCCTTAGTGGTTGAAATGGAAGCAACAAGCGGTATGGCAAGACCGAGCGCGTGAGGACAAGCAATAACGAGCACGGCCACGAGCCGAGCCACGGCAAAACCAACGTCTGCTCCTGCCAAAAGCCACGCGGCTAGTGTTATTAGTCCGCCCCCAACGGCCACAACGGTCAAATACAGAGCGGCCCTGTCAGATAGTATTTGAAGCCGCGACTTAGATGCTTGGGCTTCAGCAACCAGGCGCATTACTCCTGCAAGAAATGTCTTCTCACCGATACTTGAGACTTTTATTTTAAGCGCTCCATCGCCGTTTATAGTCCCGGCAATAACCGCATCCCCGTCTTTTTTGGAAACCGGTTTTGACTCGCCGGTAACCATGGACTCGTTTACTTCGGATTCGCCGTCTGTTATGGTGCCGTCGGCGGGGATTTTGGTTCCCGGCCTCACCAGAATCATATCGTTCTCGCGAAGTTCAGAAAGTTGGATAATTTCCGTCTTTTCGTTGCGGATTACCTCTGCCGTATCGGGGAGTAACTTTGATAACTCTTTGAGTGCTCCCTGCGCTCCAGAAACGGCTCGCATCTCGAGCCAGTGGCCGAGAAGCATGATGGTAATTAACGTGGTGAGTTCCCAAAATAGAGCTTCGGCTTTTGCTATGACTGCGTACACACTCCATAGATACGCTGCAGAGATAGCAATACCTATAAGCGTCATCATGCCTGGCAAGCGCGCTTGTAGCTCTCTCCATGCGCCAGAGAGAAACACGGAGCCGCCGTAGAAAAAGACTATTGATCCCAATATCAATGGCATATAGTCAGAGCCAAAGAAAACAGGTGGTGACCATTTAAAAATCTTTTCTACAACATCGGCGTATAGCACAACCGGAATCGTGAGTGCGAGACTTATCCAAAACTTTCTAAAAAACATCGCGGTGCTATGGCCGGCATGTTTACCCGCACTGAGCGAAGTCGAGGTGTCGCGTGAATGATCTATATCTGTCTTCTTCTTTTTCGCAGGGATAAGATTCATTCCACACTCAGAACACATTCCGGGCCTGTCCTGCTTGATTTCCGGATGCATAGGGCAAGTGTAGACAATCCATTCGCTGGAGTCTGAAACTGCCGCCGACGCCTGATGGCAATGGTGATTATGATTCATATTCTTATTCTAAATTCCACTTAAATAAACGTTGCTATTTAGTATTATTAATAATGTCTTGAATTATTTGGTCGATTTCTTTCGGTCGGTCGCCCAAATCTATTTCCGGGAAGAACTGCTGTAATACAATCGGTCGCATACCGGAAATAAAAGTTTGTCCATCTTTCGTATAGACATTGATCTTGCAAGGAAGGCAGAGTCCGATTTTAATGTCCTTATTTAGAAACTCATTGGCAAATTTTGCACTGCAAAACTCAATGATTTTGAATGGATCTCTTGCAAATCCTTTCTCAGCTAATGTTTCTTGCACATCGTGAACATACAAAACCCGCATTCCGACTCTAGCGATTTCTTCTTGTACGCTTTGAACCGCTTCCACAAACGTTTTCGTTGTAGTTATGGTGTAATCGAATTCCATATTTTGTTGAATAAAACACTATGATTAATTTTCCAGATCTCTCTTTTTTTCCTCAAACTCTTTTTTATCTATTTCGCCTTTTGCATATCGTTCCTTTAGGATATCAATGGCGTCTTTTGAGCTATGGGTTTTATTGGAATTATTTTTGTCGCCCATTTCTCTAACTACCCAGACAATAAATAGAATTATGGCGGCCCAGACGATAACCATCATAATGCCCCCTCCGAAGCCCCAACCAAACATGTCTCCATAATAATTTCCCATCATATTTTTTACTTATTTTATAATGCGTACAAAACACCCATATACCACATCCTATCAAGTAAGTCGGCTGTAGATAGCTATATACCACAACCGCCTTGTTGTCGTTGCGGCACAGGAGCCGTTCCACCAGTATCTACATCACACCCGCCTCCCCCTCTTTGCTGTTGAGTCTGAGGAACTTGAGCGGCAATCCTTGCGTATCCAGAACCACTCGAATATTCGGCACCAAGAAGCTCCTGCGGATTTATATTTTCCAAATCCACGCCTTTTTGTTTAAGATATTGGCCAATCGTTTGGTATTGATCCGGGAACCAAGTCATGTTGGCAATTATGGCCGCATTCCACATCTCTACCTCTGTCGCTCCTTGTGATGCTAGGTATTCAAGAAGTCCGAGCATAGCCATGCCATGATTGCAGTCCGGAAAATATGTTGCGTTGTTGCAACATGGTCTGTAAATTCCTTTTGCAATTTTCTCCACAAGCGCCTGCTGACCTGGTGTTAGAGTGGCCAAAGTATGTTTGTTGTAGTGATCCATTACTGACCCGGCGGTCACTGTCCATCCTCCAACTGATGCCATGTTTGTAGGGCCGCCGTATCGAGAGTCCATAATCGGCCCGCTCTCCAGAACCTGATTTTTATTGGCCAGACCATATGCCCAAAGTAAATTAAGCTCTGTTACTCCAAAAAGTTTGAAGGGATCAATAGTGCCATTTGCGATCAAGATTTCGAGCATTTTCTTTTCTGCTTCAAGAGGCAGTATATTTCCGCCATCAGTTAAGGTTGCTTGGACATTTTGCGCGTTAGAATTCTTTGCGGCCTGCGTTTGCAACGAGCGATTTCCATTGTTATAGATCATGGCTCCTGCGACCATGGCTCCTGCAACGACGATGGCTATAGGGAACATATACTTATCGCCAAACTTTTTTAATTCTTCTTTGGCCGACTCTTCTTGTGTTTCGCGTTCTATTTCATCCTTCATACTTTATATTGTTATTTATTTTTCATCACAACAGTCTTCCATTTTTTTAACTATTTCTTCGACTGACCATGATTCATTGATGTCCTTTGATGTAGAGGGTCCAGCTGCCCGTAGTTTTTTAATTGTTTCTTTTATACCCAAAGTCCTGATCTCATTGAGAATTAGACGCCGCTGTTCACATTTCTCGCAATGAGGTATGCGGAGCACCTTAGCGATCTTAGCGATAGCATTCCCAAGTTTTAGTTGTTGTTTGGTAATCATGTTGGGTATTGGTTAGAGGAAGAATATAACAAGGCCGAGAACTACCATGGCGATACCGCCCCATATCCTCATATGTTTTGTCTCCGACTTTTTCCAGCGGTTAACTTTTTCAACAAGAGAGTCGTCGCTCGCGATTAGCAGGATGACGACGAGCGGCAGGATGAATATCAGATTGTAGAGCAGAAGATAGCCAACGCCTGTAATATATGTCGCCTGGTCATGCAAAAGCCCTAGCACCATAAGATACGGTCCTCCGGTGCATGGGAACTCGCATAAGCCAACCAATGCGCCAAGCAAGAACACCGCCGGAAGAGAGGCCTTGTTCATAAGCAGAGCCATTTTGCTGTGCGCCGCTTGCGGTATGCGTAGCTTAATCGGGAACGACGGAAAAAACTCGTTAATGAGGTTGATACCGCCAAGCACGATCAATAGCGCCGCACCGACCTTAGCCATAAAGTGGGGAGTATTGAACAAGTGCAGAGCTTGGAGAATTCCCAGGCCTATTAGGATGTACACCGCGAGAAGTCCTAATATGTATACGCCGCCTATTTTTAAGATGCTTGATCTTGTCTTTTGAAGAGAAAGCAGGAAGGCAATAGTGAGAAGCAAGATGCCGAACGCGCACGGATTAATGCTGTCGATCAAAGCCGCTACACTTACCAACGGGAGGAGCCAGCTACCTCCATCGCTTATGCTCCATAGCACCGTCGTGCCTATGTTTCCTGTCTTGAGCAATATTACTGACCCAAACAGCAAGACGGCAATGCCAACTAGAATCGCAAGTTTTTTGTTCATAATGCGTTATGGCGTTACTGCCGCGGAGAACTGGAGCTCGACTTGCTGTCCAGAGTTATTTTCAAGAGTGACTACCCGCTGGATACGGCCGACTCCTGCAGGGCCATGAGCGGCCGGATCAAACACGACCTCAACAGATGCTTCCTCATTCGGATTTATTGTCTGATTTATTAATGGAGTCGCACCATGCCCGGGCATTCCGAATGGGCCAAACTGCTTGCTTCCTATTGAAAGCGCCGCTGTTGTGCACATACACGAGGTATACATCTTGCTTATGACGACCTCTTCATTGCTCGTGTTTTTAATTTTGAATGTATGTTTTACTTTGCCGGCCACCATTGAGATGGAGCCGAAGTCATAGGAGCTCTCTTCTTCCACAGTAAGTGTCCCGTTACTATTTGTTGATATCGCTGATGACGCGTTTTGAACATCGGGACGCGCGACCCAGACAAGGCCCACAAGAACCAGGACCCCTATTCCGATACATATAATGATTTTGTTCATGTTTTTAGTTATTTAAGAAATACAAAAATCCCTTGATTAAAGGGGTAAGAGGACGCACGATACAAAACCAACCCAACAGACAGTTTTACATCGGCGTCCTAGAGAGTGGCCGGGCTATTTTCGTGCAAAGCTAGCCAGCGAGTAAGTCGTTGTTTTTGATGAGGAGAGAAAGAATCTCTGTACTGATGCCTGTAAAAAGCGAGTTGGGGAGGTTTGAAAAGATTCGGTGATAAAAATGCTAGGCCTATAAAAAGTAGAGAGGTTAGCGTGAGAAAGAGCGAGCTCATAACATTTCCGACAAAGATAGCGGTTGAAAAGCCCTTGAAAGCATCTAGGTGGAATGTCAGATAATTAGTGGTGCTGCCCTGCTTCGGACAGTCCACCCCTTGAGACGCCGCCCAGATACAGCTGCCACCGTGATCCTGTGAGTCGTTATAATGCATGCCGGAAAAACCAAAAGCGGCAACACCTACAAAACTAACAAGCAGGGCGGTAGTAAAAAGAAATTTCATAAGTAGTGGTTTTATTATATACCGCATATCCCATTAGTCAAATTACTGTTTGCAAACCATTGGCTCCATAATTTTGTTCGATGTTAAGTAGATTGAATACGCCAACAAACCGACTCCAAGAAAACCAAACTCCTCACCGCCAAGCGGCAAGATGGCAAGTAGACCGCCGGCGCCAAACAAGGCCAGTGTTGAGGTGAATAAAAACGTACCGCACGCGGCACAGCCGATTCCAAACACGCCGCTTACCAAACCTCCTACACTGCCCCCAATACTTAGAGCAGCCCCAGAACCTTGCAATGCGGCGCGCCTCGCGCGTATATAGTACGCAAGAAGTGCGATGTTAATGCCAAACAACACGGCGATTGCTATAGTATAGCCCGCGGAAATTGCCGAAAAGTTCGTCTGTATTGATCCAAGCAAACTGTACAGAAAACTTATTTTCTCTATTGCCGAAGCGTTTGAATTGAAAGTGACTTCGCCTATCAGTTTCAAGTTTGGCAGCCATACCGCAAACGCAAAAACAAGTCCTGTAACGATGGCAGTGAGGATTACGTATTGAACATTGGAGAAAACCTTTCTAAATACATATACCATACCAAATAGACCAGGCCTATATGCCGCAAGAATGTTTTAAATGATTATTTATCCTGAAGTGCTATTTCAATAAGCTGTTTTACAGATGCGTACGGCTGAGCGCCTGACAACGAGAATGTTTTGCCGTTTTCAGCTATAACGATACTCCACGGTGTGCCTTGTCCGCCAGTTTCGACGGCATTTGCGATATCAGACTCTATATGTTTGTCATACTTACCGCTATCCATGCAGGTGTTGAAGTCTTGTTCATTAATACCGAGCTCTCGGACGATTTGCGGTATGACTGTTTTGGCGTCAGTTTGGTCGTTTGAAGGCGTAAGCTCAAAAAGACGATTTGCAAATCTCCAAAACGCGTCGTTTCCTCCAAGCTCGTTGACGCATTCGGAGGCAACCGCCTCAATACGGGCATTTTTTGGATGCAGTTGGTCAAGCGGAAAGTGCCGATACACCCACGCAACTTGTCCGCTATTTCCATACTCGTCCATTATTTGGTTCATTGTTTCGTGAAATCGTTTACAAAACGGGCATTCAAAGTCAGAGTATTCCACTATTTTGACCAACGCATCTGGGTTGCCCTGTATATGGTCGCTGTCATTAACCGGCCGTACAGAATTAGTTGAACCGGCGGCTTGCGCGATACCCTGCCCATCTTCTACCGCACCAGCAGATTGACCTTTATTGCTGTATAAAACTGCTCCGGCGATTAATATTCCGGCGATAACTATTGCAACCGGCGCCGTTAAACTGGCGGCATTTGGTGTTGTCTCATTCATAATACTGGGCATTATAGCAGGGCAATCCGGAACAGCAATCTACACACCCGTACACTCTTCCTAAGTTACACTCTAAAAAAGTGCTGGAGAAAGAAAAGAAATATAATTAACCCGCCAAGTATGACACTCCCAACTACAATCAGCGCGCCCCGCAATATGTCCTCTGACTCTTTCGATTTTTTTAAAGCCAGATAAAGTGCGACAAAGGCAACTACGGCAATGCCGCCCTTCCCCACCCAGTGGTGGCTGGCTAGTTGTACCAAGAATGATTTGAACGGTTCTGACACTTCGCCAAGAAGTGTCATTCCAACTATGAGCCATATGACTCCGATAGTTGAAGTAATGAGTGCTTTGCTGTTTGGTTTCATATGATTTTTGATTCCAAGGCGGCTCTAAATCCGCTTGATATAAGGAAGCCCATGCCCGCCATTGCAAACGCCAAGAGCACGACAAGTCCGGAGATGAGTAGGACGGCCATTCTAAAATTCCTCTTTTGTATAAACTCATTCTGATATCGCTTAAGAAGCCCCCAAGTGAGGATTGCAAGGAAAGGAAGGAAAAGAAAGACGTGCTCTTTTGTTTCGGTGATTATTGAGTGCGCCCACGGTATAGGCCCACTCTTGATAATGGGCTTTACTGCCGCCCCATACTCGGTGACGTAGTAAAAGCCGCCAAAAAACCAGGCACCCGCCAAAAAAAGGATGCCGAGTAGGGCCGCGATTCGAGCCCTTCGTAACCGCGACTCGTTTGGGTTCAACAGCTCGACAAAAACCCAGAGAAAAGCCAGCGCCCCGACCTCGCCAAGCACTGCATGAAGGCCAATTAATGTGTGCATATTACTATTATAAGGTTAAAAATGAGTTGCGGTTGAGTTTTGCTCTTTACCTCGGTCTGGTTTTGTTTCAGCGTTCCTTATCCCCAACTTTTTCTTATTCATAAGCATCTATTTATAGGTACTATTGATAGATGCTTATCAGTGTAACACTCTTTGTCCATGCCTAAAAAGAAGTCGCCCGAGATTACCGCCATTACCAAACGAGACGGGTCGGTTGTGCCGTTTGATGTGCATAAAATTGTAGCAGCGGTGGAAAAAGCAATGAAGGCCGCCGGGGAATTTGCCGACAAAGCACCTGACAGTGTGTCGGCGGCGGTTATAAAAACCATAGCCACAAAAAAAGAGGCCGACAAAACGTACACCACCACCGTTGAGGGAGTGCAGGACGAGGTAGAAAAGGAGCTGATGTTGCAAGAGTTCCCCGCTACGGCAAAAGCGTACATTTTGTACCGTGCCGAGCGCACGCGCATGCGGCAAAAGCAGGGTGACGTGCCGGCAAACATTCGCTCACTGGCCGCCGAGAGCAAACAATATTTTAAAAACAATCCTCTCGGCGAGTTCGTGTATCTGCGGACCTATGCGCGATGGATTGATGCGGAGGGTAGGCGCGAGACTTGGGTGGAGACTGTAGACCGGTACATTTCTTTTATGAAAGAGAATATCGGCGACAAGCTCGCCGAACACGAGTATGTCGAGCTACGCGAAGCAATCTTGCGACAAGAGGTAATGCCATCCATGCGCCTGATGCAGTTTGCAGGCGAGCCGGCACGCCGATGCAATACGTGTGCATACAACTGCACGTTTACAGCCCCTACGAAACTTGGAGATTTTGCAGAGATAATGTATCTCTCGATGCAAGGGTGCGGAGTCGGATTCTCTGTCGAAAGTCAAAATATAGAAAAACTCCCACAAATACAAAAACAGAAAAAGACAAAAAAGAAGATACCGACGTATGTTATAGCGGATTCTAAAGAGGGATGGTGCGACGCTCTAACGCTTGGGCTCAAAACATGGTACGCGGGTGGCGAAGTCGAGTTTGACTACTCGCTCATTAGGCCGGCTGGCGCACGGCTTAAAACAATGGGCGGTAAGGCGTCTGGTCCGGAGCCGTTGCGCTCACTTCTTGATTTTGCTCGTGAAAAAATATTACGGCGCCAGGGGCGACGACTGCGGAGTATTGATGCACACGACATTATATGCAAAATAGGCGAGTGCGTTGTTGCGGGTGGTGTGCGGCGCACCGCCATGATCTCGCTTTCTGACCTAGACGACACAGAGCTGCGTGATGCAAAGAAAGGGCAATTTTTCCTTACAGACCCGCACCGCTCGGTCGCGAATAACTCGGCAGTATATGAGACAAAACCAACCAATACGGAGCTTGTGGAAGAGTGGGTTGCTCTGATGAAAAGCGGTTCCGGCGAGCGTGGCATCTTCAACCGTGGAGCACTCGCCAACACGTTGCCAAAGCGCCGCGCATCTTACTTTAAAAAAGTGGGGCTTCTCGACACCGACGGCGTTATGCGCGGCTCTGTCGGCACGAACCCTTGCGGCGAGATAATTCTGCAATCGAAGCAGTTTTGCAACCTTTCCGAAGTGATAGCTCGAGCCGGTGACACGCAAGAATCATTGGTGCGCAAAGCGCGGCTTGCCGCGCTCCTTGGAACCTACCAGTCTACGCTGACTAAGTTCAGATACATATCAAAAGAGTGGACCAGGCACTGCGAGGCGGAGCGCTTGCTTGGCGTGTCGGTTACCGGGCAGTGGGACAGCGACGTTGCGCGCACACCGGAGGCATTGCGCGCGATGCGTGATGCGGCTGTAAAAGCCAACGCCACATACGCAAAGCGCTTCGGTGTCAATCAATCAACCGCGGTTACCGCAGTGAAGCCGTCCGGAACGGTTTCTCAAACCTTCAACTGCTCTTCTGGCATTCATCCGCGCCACTCAAAGTACTACATACGCCGGGTGCGCATTTCTGCAACAGACTCTCTCTTTAAAATGATGCAAGACCAGGGTGTGCCGTACTACCCAGAAGTCGGGCAGTCGAAGGAGAACGCAAACACATATGTTTTGGAATTTCCTGTGGAGGCGCCAAACGGGTCGGCCTTCAAAGACGACTTGACCGCCATGGAACAGCTCGAGTATTGGAAGACAGTTAAACTCAATTACACGGAACACAATCCGTCTGCAACAATTTCTGTAGGCGAGGACGAGTGGATCGGCGTGGTGGACTGGATACAGAAAAATTGGGACATAGTCGGCGGGCTTTCATTCTTACCGCGCTTTGACCACGTGTATCAACTGGCCCCATACGAGTCTATAGACAAAAAGCGGTACGAGGAAATGGTTGCCAACTTCCCAAACATAGACTACTCCAAGCTCGTTATATATGAGCGCACAGATGAGACCGAACAAAAAAAGGAGCTTGCGTGTGTAGGCGGCGTGTGCGATATAGACATGGTGGAGATACCTGCCGAGTCGACACCTGCAAGATACTAGAGCTATGTTGTATACAAGGAAAGGAGACCGCGGCACCTCGGGGCTTTTTGGCACCAAAGAGCGGTTTCCAAAAGAGAGCCCGGTGTACGACGCGCTGGGGACTCTAGACGAGCTTAACGCGCTCCTTGGTGTCTGTTTTGCCCTATCAAAAAGAAAGGAAGTCGGCGCCGTGCAACAACACCTCTTTATCATCCAGGCAGAGCTTGCCGGAGCAAAAAAAAGCATTATAGAAGAGCAGGTCACACAACTTGAGCATATGACAGACACTTTGGAGGCCATGGTTCCACACCAAGGGTCGTTTGTGGTCTCCGGAAGCACAAAAATGTCCGCCTTGTTTGACTACGCGCGGGCTGTGTCGCGCAGAGCCGAGCGCGAGGTCATAAAAGCACGGCATATAAGCACCTGCTCCCCCGCCACCTATGCGTATCTAAACCGTTTGTCTAGTCTCTTGTTTGCGCTGGCGCGGCACGAGTCGGCAAAAGCAGGTATAGTTGAACAAGCGCCAAGATACGAGTAATCTGTAAGGAAATTAAGTAT
>Ga0209210_1001221_pt1 | contig 22353 bp, 30 predicted proteins | sample RifGroA1_FD_183991 | JGI IMG/M metagenome (GOLD analysis project Ga0209210, IMG submission 183991) | Contaminated groundwater microbial communities from Rifle, Colorado, USA - Rifle Groundwater A1 (SPAdes) (version 2) | ecosystem: Environmental > Aquatic > Deep subsurface > Groundwater >...
CCGTAAAATTTCAATCTTTTAATCAATTGATTTTTGAATAAATTCCTGTTCCAATTATTATTGGTCAAGCGATTGTATCGTTTGCCTTTTCCGTGGTCTTTGGGTTTCATATCAAGTTTTTCTATTGAAAAATTTTCAACATTATAAGATTTGGCAATATTGACCAATTTCTTAACGACTTCAACAATTTCGTGGCTTCTTTTATTTTTAATATAAGAATTCTTTTTATTATAAAATTCTATTCTTGCTTCTCTATCAACTCCTTGTTTTTTAAGTTCCCATTTGAGTTCTCTAACATCTTTTTGTTTATCGTTAATTTCTTTGTTTGAAAGTATTCCTGATTTTATAATCTTAAATTTATCTTGGTTCGTCCAATCAATAATAGAATATCCGACATAATTGGGATTGAGATCAAGAGACATTATTCTATTTTTCTTTTTATTTATTTCCTTAACTCCTGTTAATTCAAGTTCGTCAAAAGTCAAATAAATATATTCTTGGTCAATTGAAAAAGTTAATGGAAGTTTTTTGAGTTTTGTTAATTCTTGAAGTTTATCAAGATATTTTTGATGAGTTTTAGATAAATTATTTTTATAAGACAAAACAATTTTGATGTCTCTTGTAAGTTTTAATAGAATTTTATTATTAGCGACATCCAATTCAAGTTTTCTGTTCCCAAAAGAATGTTTTTCCCCAAGAGAATACAAAGGAGAAACCTTTTCTTTTTGAAATTTTTCTCTAGAAATTTTGTGCTGGCATCTCTTTGTAAATAATTTTTTACTCCCAAAAATGACAGATTTATTTTCCGATTCTTTCATTGAAGAATACATTGATCGCGCTTTATCAACAGCACTATCACGGAACCAACTATCAATAAAAATATTATTCATTTTATCTCTTGCTAGATTATATAATTGGCGATGAGACAAAGTCTCATCTTCTTGAAGACGATTGAAGAGAAATTTGACAACATTATTTTGATTTTTTTGGAAATTAAAAATGATTTGTTTGTTTTCTTTTGAAGATTCATATTTTAGTTTTATTGTAAGCATCGTGATTCTATAATAGAAAATATGTTGGAGAAATTAAAAAATCTTGATTTTTAATGTTTTTTATAAAATATTTTATTAATTTTGCCAAAAGTTAATATAAAGTGGGTTGATATATCTCGTCAATTATTTCGGCGCTTCCTGATCTTATAATCCTAAAAGTTTTAGGACTAAATAATATATAAGACGGTATTAAATTAAAACGATTGTCGGCACAAAAACTTTTGAAATAATTTAATTTTAAAATTATTAAAGGAGAATACATTGATTTTAATTTCTTTCCAATCAAATCACCTCTTTTAAATTTGTGCTCTGTCATAAAATCTTAACATCATTCCAATCTATTGCAGTTAAATCATCCAAAAACCATTTTTCTGCCTTATTTCTTGTTAAATTAAACACTTTATAAGTTGAATCAAATTTTATACCCTGAAATATAACATATTTTTCAATTTTAAAACAAACCACGACATCAAAACTATCCTTCAAAATAGAGCCAATTTTTATCTTTTTTAATAGAATATTTTTTAAGTTGTCCATTCATTTAACCAATCATCTTCTGCTTTAATTACTTCTTTTTCTTCTGGATAGAGTTCTATATAATCACCGGGTTTTAAATTCTCAATACGTAATGGGTTTTTGATTAAATTTCCGTCTTCGTCCATTAATAGTTTAAATCCAAGAGCGTGAGCCGTTTCTTCTATACCTAGAGGAATTGTTCTGCGTTTATTTTTTTCAACCATCATATCATAGTCTAAAATTTCATAATATCGCCAATCATCAAATTTGGGAGCAAAATATTCTCCCATTAATATATTATTGCGGCAGCGAGCATTTGTTCCTTTCGTATTATATATAACAGTAGAAGGAGGAATTATTGGAACAAGGCATTTTAAATTTTTCATGAAATCATCTGTCTCCATTAATTTACGAACTTTATGAAGCATATGAGTTTCAGAATTTAATTTCTCGCCTTCGTGCGCATCATTCGCCTCATTCCAAAATTTTATTTTATCAATGACTTTTCTACTATATATAACGCTTCCTGCGCAAGAAATTGGGGGGCGCTGTAAATCAAACACAAATCTGAACTTGTCTCCAATAATTTTTCCATATTTACCCGAGGCATTTCTTGATTTTCTTTGGGCGTCAATCATTATACACCCAATTTCATCGTGGTGTTCTTGAAAAATATTTTTATAATCGGTAAGCCATTGACTCAAAATAAATTGTTCATCTCCTTGGAGAGGAAGGAGGAAGTCCCCTTGGGCTTCGCTAACAAATCGATTCAGTGACTTCGCGAATTCGTTATTTGGAGACCGAATTTTATTTCTTATGACTTTTGTGTTTTTATTTTTTTCAAGTTCATTAAGAAATTCTGTTGTTCCTGCTTCGCAAGAAGCATTATCTATTACGAAAATTTCATACTTTCCTTCATAATCTTTAATAGAATTTAATAAAGATTTATAACAACTTCTAAAATAAAAAAATCTATTGCAATTCGTAATGGAAAAAGAAATTTTTGAATTCATATTATTTTCCTAAACATTTCTTTAAAATTTTCGCCTCTTTATGATGAGGACAACTTAACCAGTCTTGATTAATGAAAAGAATTTGTCCATTTTTAATGTTAAAAATTTTTAAAAAAACATTTTTTCTTTCTTTATATTTTTTATTGGAAATTATTACAACAGTATTTAAACCATTAATACATTTTATTAATGAATAATTTAAATAATTTGTTCTATATCTTACATCTCCTTGTGAGTCCGGAAAAACTTTTAACAAATCACCTTTTTTAAGATTTTCTGGCTTCATTTTAAATGCTTTCTTTTAATTTTTTCACTTTTAAGCCATACACTCGAAATATATAAAATCCTTCCATGACAACAACAACGTCTCCAACCGGTGCCCAATTCTTCCAAAAGAATTAGAACTTGCGCACCATCAAAAACAATACATTCCATGTCGGGATATTCTAACTTATTTAGAAATCTAACACTTCCGTGCTTGTCGGGAAAAATTTTTATAAGACTTCCAAACTCAAACATTATTATTTTTGAAGCCTTCTATTATATCTTCAAAGATGTCATCAAGCGAATATTGGATACGCCAGTTGGGGTAGTGAGATTGGAAACGACTGGTATTTTCATAGTAAACAATATGATCACCAATTCTTGGTTTGTCTATATATTCATAATTTAACTCTTCCCCAGTCATATTTTTTATTTTTTCTATACATTCTAAATGGGAACAAGAGTTTTTGTATGAACCGCCCAAATTAAAGATATTTGGTTTAGGATTTTGAATTACTTCATCAAAAGCACGAACTAAATCGTTGGCGTGAATGTTTGATCTAACCATCTTTCCTTTATTTCCATATATTATGTATTTCTTGTTTTGAATAGCACATTTACAGAGATACGATAAAAATCCATGTAATTCCGCGCCCTTGTGAAAACTGCCTGTGATACAAGACGGACGAAAAACAATAACATTCATCTTGTAATATTCGGAATATTCCTGGCACATCACATCAGAAGCTACTTTAGAAGCGCCAAATAGAGAGTGTAAGGTTTGATCAATAGACATTTCTTCATCTATTCCTATACCCTCATATTTTGGATCATTATATTCAAAACGGGTTTCTAATTCTTTTCTTTTTATCTTCGTATCTGTATTAATTCCATAAACTTTATCAGAACTTAATTGAAGATAGACTGCTGACGGTGCAAATTGTCTAGTGGCTTCTAGTAAATTTAAAACAGAAACAGCGTTGGTATTAAAATCTAAAAATACATCTTTCGCTGCCCAGTCGTGAGAAGGTTGCCCGTGAGCGGAAATTATAACATCTGGTTTTTCACGTTTAATTAAATCAAATACAAAATCTTTATCAATTACAGAATTGTTATAATGAGTGTAATTTTGAATTTTTGTTAAAAGTTCTATATTTTTTGAAACTGAACCATCTTCACCAAAAAAATATTTGCGAGCGTTATTATCTATTCCTATTATTTTATTATTTTTATTTTTAGAAAAATGTAGAACAGACGAAGTTCCAACAAGTCCTCCGGACCCAGAAATAATCATTTTCATTTAAAAATCTCTTTTTTTAAATTCAATCCAAAGAAACAATTACTAACATCATGATTTTTTTCCCATCTAAAAAATCCTACGACATTTTGTTCGAAAATAAAAAATTTTATTCGATGACAAAGATCGATATTTTTTGCTGGTTCTAAAATATTAGAAATCGCCAAACATTTTGAATTTTTATTGATAATTTTTTCTTTAAAAGGAGTTTCGTTAAATAAAATAAGATTTATTTTAGACTTTAGAAGTTGCCCTTTTTTGATGTCGCAAAATCTCATTTTTTGAGAACCTCTTTAAAGAAAGACCAAAAATACTTTCTTGTCTCCACTCCCGTTCCAATAAATAAAATTCTATTAAGACTTAAATCATAAACCATCATGTCAGAAATTTTAAAGAAATAAGGATTTTCTTTAAAATCTTTCAAAATTATAAATTTTGTTCCTTCTTTAATTCTTGTCCCGGTTTGATCTCTAATACTTTCATAAAAAATTAAAGGATCTATTGTTTCTAACATCATTCCGGGTTTCATTTCAAATTTTTTCACTTAAAACCTTTTCCAGAATTTCTATATAAGAACACGCCATATTTTTAATATCAATGTCAGAATTGTCCGTCTTTTCCATTACGACCATTTCCTTCCCGAAGTCAAGATCGGGAGGACCATTAAGGTCAATAGGGGTAAAATCGTAAGGGATATCCTCTATAATTGTCGCTGGCGCTCCACATATTTCAATCGTTCCTCCTACCGAGGGACAAATTATGTGGCATCCACAAGCGCGAGCCTGAATTATAACATTCGAACAATGTTCGTGATAAAACAACGCCAAAAAATATTTTGAACGCTTAAAAAGTGATAATAAATTATACCTTGGCAAGTGTCCAACATAAAAAATTCTATCGTGATCTATTTCATAATCAGGATTAGCCCCAGCAATAATTAAACAATCTTTTTCATTTGAATGTTCTAAAAAATATCTTACATTCTCTTTTAATCTTTTACGGGGGCGCCAATCACTTGCCGTTGCCCACACATTTTCAAATTTATCTATTAAAGAATTTTGAATTGGAGAAATTTTTTCTATTTCCTCTAAATCCTCTCCATTATGAATAATGAATTGTTTTTTATGCTCCCAAAAAAAAGAATTTATCAATTTTTTGTCAAATTCACTTTGAATTATAACAGCATCGGCCAATCCATAAGTCTGTTTAATTTTTTCATTTTGAAGAAAATAATTTGATTTTATATCATAAAATATGCCATCAAGTCTTTGAACTATTGGAATATTTTTTATATGACTATCTTTTTCTATAAAAACTAATTCAATTTCAGAATTTTCTGAAGATATTATGTGCCCTTGTTTTTTTAACTCCAAGGCGAGGCGAAGACCGGCGCCGTTCGGGCCGGTGTGGGATTGATAATTTACTCCAGTTAATTGAATTCTCAAACTAACAACTTTTCTTTTATTGAACGGGCTATTTCTTCATTAAATCCAGGAATATTTTTTAGAAAATCTAAATCAACTTTATCAACATCGTCAATAGTTTTAAGTCCAGAACTAAACATTGATTCTAATAAAATTTCATTATTAATTCCTAGTTTTGATAGTTGCTCAAATGAAGATTTTTTATCTTTATCATATTGCCAGCGTGGGAAAACTTTAATTTTCCAGCCAATTAATTTTGACACTAATTTAACATTAGAACCATTTTTGCCGAGCACCAGAGGAAAATCTTCATCCGAAACAATACATTCCATTATTCTATTTGTTTTATCGACAATAATTCTGTTTGGCTCAATTGGTTTTAGACTATTACATAAAAATTTAACATCGTCGTCGTCCCAACGAATAAGATCAACTCTTTCTCCGCGAAGTTCTCTTGAAACTGGTTTTATTTTTAATCCAGCCAAACCAACGCAAATAGAAACAGGATCAATTTCCGGTTTTCTTGATGAAACAGCGATTTTAGTTCTAACTCCCGGAATTCTAACAATAGATTTTATTTCTACGCTTTTTTGATATAATTCAGAAACTTGTTCTTCAAGAAGACTTGAAACCAATTCTGGTTTTGATCTTGAGACGATAACTTGAGGATATGATTTTTCTGTAACATCCTTTATAAGGAGTTTATATCCTTCATCTTTTTTATAATTGTCTTTTGAAGACTGATCACTTTTTAAAAGTATTGCTTCTGTCGAACCTATATCAAAATAAATACTTTCTCCAACAATTCGTTTAACTTTACCATTTATAAGTTGGCCTATTTTTGGCAGAAATTCATTTATAACATTTTTCTTTTCTTCAATATGAATTCTTTGATTTAAGACTTGTTTTGCTAAATTAGCAGAAATTCTAGTTAGTTTATCTTTTGGAATAACTAATCCAATTTCATCTCCAATTTCACAACCCGGATCACTTTCTCTTGCTTGCTCTAAGGCAACTTCTTTTTCGTTAGAGGGATTTTCTACAACTACTCTAAAATCAAAAATTTTAAAATCTTGTGTATCTTCATCAAAATGAACTTCAATTTCTTTATCATATCCGCAGGCTTTTCTGGCCGCAGAAAATAAAACAGATTTAATAAGTTCTACAACTTCTTGTTTTTTAAGATTTTTTTGTAAAGAAATCGTATTAATTAATTCATTTAATGAAATTTGCTCTTCTTTTTTAGTTAAGACCCTAGGCATAGGAATATCCCTTCTTTGAGGAATTAGAGCACTTAAACAAGAGCGGGTCAAGGAAGAAAATTATTTGATAAATCCGCGAGCATATAGATAACGAACATTTCTCAATTGCTCGCGCTCATTATAATTTCTTTTATTTAAAGGAATTGAACAAGAATTTAATTTATACAAATAACATACTTCGTTTATATATTTTACTTTTTCTCGCGCCAAATAAACCATAGGGATCATGAGGAACCTATCATAGCCGCGGACTATAGAAGAATTGTCTGGTCCTAAAAAATTCTCTTCTTTTATTTGTTTTAAAAGAGTAGATTTAAAACTCCTAAAATGCGAATAACGCCATTCATCATAATAAGGATTGCGCCAACTTTCCGGAAGTGGTTTGCTATAATTCTGCCCGTTTATATCACATTTATTTGCTGAATAAACAATTTTATTGCCTTCTTCGTATGCCGAAGAAAATATTTCAAATACTTTATTATTTATAAATTCGTCGTCTCCATCAATAACACCAACCCAAACATTTTCATCTTCTTGATATTTTTTTGCTTCTCTTATAATATTTTTAAGAGCAAAACATTTTTCTTTATTTTTTATAACTTCAAATCTATTGTCTCCAGCAGTTAGATTAACAGCCACTTGATAAGAATTGTCCGTTGAACAATCGTCAATTAAAATATGCTTAAAATCTTTTTGAGATTGGGATTTAATAGAAGAAATAAGATTATTTAAATTTGGTTCGGCATTAAAGAGTGGGGTTATGATTATTGGTTTCATTTTAGTTTTCCTATCCAATCTTTCATCACGCCTGGATGATTTCTATTACATTGTATATGTGGGACATTTTTGTTCAAATCTATAGGTTGGTGTGCCACAAAACCCCCTAGTTTATTTTCAATTTCTTTAGCGCGTTCATTTATTTCTTCTTCTGTAATAGAAGACCATTTTCTTCCGGGGAAGAACATATTGTTTTGCTCCAGATCGCCCTCGGGAAAATTAAACAAGTTTTCCCAACTTTGTTGCCACTTATATCCTTTTTCAGAATTTGTTTTATATCTCATCATTTTATCTTTTAAAGAAAACCAACTATAATGAAAAATACAAGGTAATTCATTTATAGCCTGATTATACCAATTTTCATATTGTTTTAGAAAATTCAAATCTCCATTTTGACCTTTCCGTCTTAAATCATCAATATCTTGAGTATAAAATGTTGCCCAATTAATTGCTTCATAAGTATTTAAATGAATATACGAACATCCATCATCAGCATAAGGAATTGAATATAAATTTCCTTCTTTATCAAATTGACGACACTCTTTTCTTATTCCGTGGGTAATATAATGAGCATTTTTTGTCATTCTTGTTTTCCAACAATGTATATCACTCCTAGTTTTATTTTTTCCGAAAAATTCTATTACTGGCAAAGCCAGCATATCAATTCCTTTTGGAAATAATTTTACTAAATTTTTAATTTTTTTATAATCATCTTCATGAACCACTTCATCAATATCTTGTTGCCAACAAAAATCTCCTTCACAAAAAGTTCTTGTCATCGCTTTCGATCGACCATCTATTAGAGACCACCTTGGTTCTGAATAATCAAATTTATATTGTTTTAGTTTTAATTTATTTTCATTTTTAAAATGATCTTTTATTTTTTCAAATGTCCCATCTGTCGAACCGCAATCCAAAACAACAACTTCATCGCAAAATCCAAATAAAGAAGTTATACTTTCGATAAAAGGATAATTTTGTTCAATACAGTTTAAAACTGTTGTATATCCTGAAATAGTTGGATTATATTCCATCGATAATCTTATACTCTGCCAAAATCTTTGACGGCTCGTATACAGATAACTTTCTGTATCTAATAAATCATTTGACTTAAACCATTCTTCTGAATGGTGCTGGACATTCTCGTTCAAAATTAATTCACAATTTAATAGTTTAGCCTCAATGGTTGTCCGCGGCGCCGTATCACTTCCGGGCGGTAAAAATACAAACCCTTTCGCTTTCGCAAATTCTTCAAGCATTAAGTTATAGGACAATCCTCCTATTTTTTTATATTTAATATTATTTTTTAAACAATAATCTTCTGCTTCTTTTGTTCCTTTTATCCAAGAAGGACTATCTTGAATGATATAATAATCTTCTTTTTTATCTCTATATTTTTCCCGCAGAAATTTTATCTTTACAAAAAATTCATCATCAAAAACAGAAGAAAGAACCATATTTTCTCTTTCCTCTAAAAACGGAAAAGTTTTATGATGAATTTCCATCTGTCTTTCCGACATCCAAAATAGTGATTTTGCTCCATAAAAAAAACTTGAAACAACTTTTCCATTTATTTCATTATAACAATTACATTCAATTCCTTCTATTTCTTTATGTTTTTCAAGACTTCTATATTTACAAAACTTATAATCGTATTCAATTATGCTGTATTTCAGATTAGCAATAATAGTAGGAATTAAATTTCCATCTATATTTGAAAAATTACCAAATATCCAATATTTATCTACATTTTTTTCTAATAAATTAATATTAATATCTTTTGAATGAAGTTTAAAAAAACTAAAAGGACAAGATTTTAAAAGAGCTTCTGACGTGAGTTCGGCGCCGCCGCTATAATCCTCAATAAACATATCAGATACAAAAATAACTTGTGTTTCCGGCGGAATTTCCAGCGGAACAAATTTTGTTCCAAATATATTCTGATTAAAATCTATAAAACTCACTGAAATTTTTCTCCTATTTTAAATTTTTCTCTTGACAGACATTTATAATCAGGCACAATAGATCCACTTTTATGTTGTTTTTGATTATAGTGTATAAATTATATTAATTTATCTATTTTTACTGTTCGTGTTTTATTTAATGTAATTTTATTATTATATATATTATTCTTGTTCTGAAGTGTTACTTCTCTTACTAGATCTAGTAGAAACTTTCTTTCGTCCTCTCTTTTTCGGACGACCCTTTTTAGTTTTTCTTTTTTTGGGTGCAGTTGATTTTTCTTTATTATCTTCAGTTAAAATTAAATCCTCTTCAACATCTTTTAAAGAGATCTCAATTTCATCAAAAATATCAAAAATTTCTTCTTCAATATGATCTTCAATATCAAGATCATTATCTGATGATGTTTCAGTAAAAACTTGAACGTTTCCTGTTGGAGAAACTTTTATTTTTTCAAATTCTCCATTTTTGCCAATTTGATAATTGTCAGATTGACTTAATCCTTTTTCTTCTAGTTCTGCTCGTAATTGTCGTCTGGGCATATTTTTTAATTCCTTTTGCGATTGATTTTCTTCATTGATTATAAATGATAATTTTTTTATTGTATCAATTTTACTCTGAATATGTCTTAAACATTTTCTTAATCTTTTTCCCGCGGATTTATTTTTCTTACTTATCAGTTTATATAAATTCTCTTCGCAAAATCTGTATAAGAGTTTTATTTCTGACCACTCGGCTATACATTTTATTTTATTGTCAGTTCCGTCAATTTTTTTACCGCTTTGTTCCGATACTGGGATATTAAGAGCCTGACGATTTCCCCACGTATTTTTTTTCATTTTAGAGATTTTCTAAAATCTTCAGGAAACAATTCTTTGTTCTTTTCATAAAAATATTCCCAGTTTTCATCAAGTATATATGTTACTGCGTAATCATTTTCATTTCTTATGCTGCGCCCCGCCGCTTGAACAATCTTTTTAATAGTTGAAAACGCATACCATTTTTTTTGTTTTTTCATTCTTGCTTTGTTAAATTTATCACCCAAATAAGGAAATGGAATTTTACATATAATCTGGAAACGACTTAAATTATCTTTAAGATCGACGCCCTCGTCCATTGAGGGAGACACAAGCACAGTCGGCTCTAGAGTAGCCTTGTGAGCCTCTAGGATGGCCTGTGAGCCATTATTTTCTTGGAAGAGTAGTCTCGGATGGTTTGGTAGAAAATTTTTAAGAAAGTTTAAAATTTTGAACGAGTGTGTATGGATTACACCTTTCTCTTCTTTATGAATTTCTAATATTTGTTTAATCATTTCTCCTAATTTAGGCAATGTATTATCAATTTCATTTATAGACATTTTCCCGACTGGAAAATAAAGAATAGGTTTTTGATTTACACCAAAAGGAGAAGGAATATCTATAAATTCATAATCTGTTATACCTAAAGACTCTGTAAAAACATCTTTATCAATAATAGTTGCTGACATCAAAAGAACTTTTTTTGCTTCCGCGAACAAAACACTTTGAGCATATTTCTCTACCGAAATTGGTTTAAATTGAATTTTTCTTTTTCCGCCATCATTGATGTGATTTAAGATCCAATCATCTTTGTTATAGTTAATATGAAAATCTTTTATTTTTCTTAAATATTCAGAAATTCTTTCTTTTTCCGCTCCCATTCCAGTTAATCTTAATATTAAATTTTTATTATTATCTATTTTTTCAATTCTGCTAACAATTTCGGTTAAATTATCTAATTTCTTATTTAGACTTATATTAAATACATTTTTAATCCAGTCGATAGTTCTGATTGAAGTGTTTATTTTATCAAAAGACGGAAACTCTAAATTAAGAACTTTTTGACAAAAATATTCACTTATTGTTATTTCAATAAATTCAGACAATTTTTGTTCAATAGTGTGAGCCTCGTCAATTACGAGAAATTCTTTCATTATATTTTTACTTTTTAATAAAGATAAAAGAAAAAAAGATGAATTTGTAACTGCTTCCCCAGAAGTCAAAAATTCTCCGCGCCTTTTTATATATTCACAATTATGATTACAGTTTCTAGAAAATGGAGTATTCGGAGGTTGCGTTTTTAATAATGCTCGTGCATCTTTACAATTAACTTTGCCTTTAAAATAAGAACAATTATAATTTGAACTAGAAGACAAAGAAACCATTTCTCCGTTCGGAGGGCAAAAATCTTTTTCATATTGTGCTTGAAGAATTTTTTGGGTTGTAATAAAAACAGAGCCGTTAAGTCCAGTTCTGTTTTGGAGATAGCGACCTGTGGTTAATGCGAGCGCCGATTTACCGCATCCTGTCCCAGCCTGTAAAATAACAAATTTTTTGCGTTCAAAGGCTTCAAGAATTTTTTCAATGGCAAAACTTTGCTGTTCCCTTATTTCCTCAAAAGGGAAAAATTCTTTGAAATCAAAGGTCATTTTTAACCTATTGTTTTGTCGGCGATGCCTATTTTTATCGCATCTTCGGCGGTTAGATAAAAATCATGTCCTTTGGACATTAATTTTTGAATTTCTTTATACGATTGTCCAGTTTCTTTAGCAAGCAATTTGTCCATTTGTTCTTGAAGGCGTTCCATTTCTTTTTGTTCGTTTCGTTGTTCAAAAACATTTCCAGAACTGCCCCCCCAAATAGGATGGATCATAACTCTGGCATTTGAACCGATCAATCTTTTGTTTTTTTGACCCGCGGCCAAAATGAGAACAGAAGCACTCATAATTTTACCGAGGCCAACAGTCAAGACAGGACATGATATAAATTTCATAGCGTCATATAGGGAAAACATTGAATCGATTTCTCCCCCATAAGATGAAACCACTAAATGGATTGGTTTTTTAGGATCTCTTTTTGAGAGAGAAAATAATTGTTGTATAACATTTGAGACAGAATATTCTGTCATATCACTTGATAGATAAATTATTCTATCTTCTTCGCCGGAAGAATGAGGAATGATTACACTTTGATAATCTAAATCATTTTTATATCGGTTTAAACGCCGCCCCAAAACTTTAACCTCTTATGTGATTAATTTATCTTCTGGTAATCCGCTGTCTGTAAAATCAGATGAGTTCGCATTTTGTATTTCTTTAATTATAGAAGAAATTCTATTCATATGAGCATTATTTTCAAGATTTAGGGATAATAAATACATTACTTGAAGTATTTGGTTTTGAGATACTCCAAAATCTAAAATTTCATTTACTATTTGGCGACTTTTTATTTTTTCTTCAAATTCTTTTTCTATAAGAGTTTTTCCATATTTTTTATCATTCATTTTATTTCACCTTTATTGAATGAAATTATCACAAATTATGACCTTTACTTTAAATTTATTTTTATCTTGAATTTCTAATATTTTCAAGTGTTTTTTTTCGCCAGAAGTTTTAGAATTTAATTTAAGTTGTGTTCCCCATAATTCTTCATCTAATATAAATTCTGCTTGCTCCCAAATGTATAAATCTGTAACTTGATTATCTTCCAATATAAAAGAAAGTTCTTTTGGAATATTTGATTTTAGATCTTTTATCGATAGTTCTGGAATATTCTCATCTCCCGAACTTATAATTTCTGACTTAAAAGTATCAAAAACTCGGTGCGCCAAAGAACAATTTGGACAACGAATCATTTTTTCAATTATTTTATTATTTTCATCTATAATTGAAAACACTGGAAATTTATGAAAAATTGGTTCCTCCATCTTTTTAAATTGAGGAAGAATACAATTACACTCAACGAGGTGTATAATGTAGTCTCTTTTAGTCATTCAATTTTTTTGAAAATTTGGCCATCGCTTCGTTTAGACCGTGCGCACTATTATTGAAAGCCTGATCGACAGAGTCTCTAATAAGCACACTCAATCCCGGAAGTTTTTTATCATCTATTGTTAATTTATGTTCTCGCACAGCGAGAACCAAATTTTCAACGACAGTAGATTTTATACTTTCTACTATGACTTTAACATTAGACATCATTTCGTATTCAAAAGACATTTTATTTTCTCCTTAACCTATTTCCCACGCTTTTGCGGGAACAAGTTCATTTTCTTTTTCGTTTTGTTTAATTGTATCTTCAATTAATAAATGACAGGGTTTATCATCTACAAAAACCTCGCAAAATCTTAAACCTTCAAGATAAACGATTTCAGGGTCAGAAACTATTACTTCTCCATCATAGTTTGCTTTTTTTGTATAGCAACCTTTTGATTGTTTGGCTTGTTGTTCTGTCATTTGATTAATTGCCCAAGAATTTTTTTTCTTTTTAAAAGCATTGGCGCTTAAATTATAAAAAACACGCGCGCCCTTTTTTATCTTTACTTTTTCTCCTAAAGTTAGTGTTTTCATTTTAAAATATTATAATCTTGCTTCGATGAATGTTTTAATCTTTTAATAATAGAGCCCCAGATAGTGAAGAAAGTTGTTTAGTAATCGCATAAGATTTTTTTAAAGATATAATAAATGACTCGATTGGAATTATACAATTTAGATGGTTAAAAGTATTTTCCAATATATCTTTAAAAATGGGAGAATTTTCACATTCTTTAAAAATATAATCTTTTTTAGTTAAATCTAATAATCCTGAATTTAGACACGTTCTAAAAATTCTTAATGCGTAATCTAGTTTTTCATTATTTTTTATTTTTTCTTCTTCACTAATGAATGGAATGTTAATTTTAATAGATCTATGATTTAGAAATTTAAGTCTAAAATTATAAGAGTCTTCCATTTTTGAATCAATCTTTTGATTGCGCTCTTCTATTATATTTCTTATTTGTAAAGAAACTCTATTTTTAGTCTGATAATTTATAATAGTAAAATTATTTTTATGACATATTATTTTTTCAATCAACGATAAATTATCATATTTTACTAAAGATAAAACATCTCCCTTAAGAGTAGAAACTATATCTGTTCCGCAAACAACGGCAATATCGTTAATTAAATTTAAATTATTTTCTTCTTGCCGGATTTTTATAGGAAAAATATCAAAATTACCTAAATCATTATTTAATTTTAAAGTATTAAGAACCTCTTCTCCAAATCCTCTAGCAAAAATAACTAATGGAATTTTTGTTTTATTGCTTTCAATCAATAACTGATCTATTTCGTGTATATTTTCAATTATTCCATCGACAATGAAAGTTTTTAAAAAACTTTTCTGCCACTTTTTATCTGTGCCGTAAAAAATTTCAAAAGGATCAAATTTTGTTGTATATCCATCTACTAATTCTATTGAAGTTGATGAAGAACTATTATTATCTACTATGATAGAACCGTCAGGACCAGATAAAATAATTGCTTCTTTAAAAATTGATTTTAAGATTCTATCTTCTGGATCAAAAACATTATTAGCAATTTCATCAATATTATCTATACTAAATTTTTTTTTAATTTTATTAATAGAAGAAATAATTTTTATTAATTGATTTTTATCTGTTAAAAATCCAAATTTTAAAGAATTTTCTAATTGAAATAATGTTAATAAATATGTTATGTCTGCTCCACAGGCCGAAGCAATTTCTGCTTCATAGCAGGCATTTTTTAGTATTTTAATTATATTTTTAAGAACAGAGTCTTTAAAATTAGAATAAAAAAGAGAAGATAATGTTTTATTAGTTAAAAAAAAATTCTTTTTATTAGAAAAAATATTGTTTGAGTTTTGATTTGGAATTATTTTTTTTAAAACAGAAATATTTTCTTGGATAAGATTTTTTAATTCTATTTCATTTTTAAATTCTATTTTATCCTTCATTTATTTCCTTTAAAATTTTTGCCTTTCGCCATACTCTTGCTGTTGGTGAAATGATAAATTCTTGGCCGTCAGAAGATATTTTTGAAAAATAATCAACACTTTCAATGAAGATTACATCTCCAATATTAAAATCTTTAACTTTTTTAATAGAATTTCTTGAAAAACAACTATCGTCGATGGAATTTGATGTTTTTAATTTATTGGGCTCTAGGACACAACGACTATCTTCGGAATGTCTCCATGTTTTTTCTATTCCTCCTTTTGATGGAATGTTTAAATATTCTAACAAAAAAAATTTTTTCTTTCTTAATGACATTTGGACAACCTCTTTTTTCAAAAATATTTAACTTTAGATTTTGAACAAATTTACGCTTATTATTTTAGTCATATTTTTCTTATTTGTAAATGTTTCCTGTATGACTTGCAACAATAAAATTCCCGACAAATCTATTGATTTTAAAAATTTAAAAAAATCTTTTAGAATAATTGAAGTTTATTCAACAAATAAAACTGGCACTTCAACTTCTTCAATGTTTCTATATGCTGGTTCCGGTTTTATTTTAAAATCAAAAAAAGATTTTCCTCAAGTTATAGTAACCGCAAGGCATATATGTCATCACGCTTCTTTGGATGAAGAAATTAAACACAATAAAGATATAACGTATCTGATAATAGACGAATTGGGGAATAAGTCAATCGCAAAATCTTTTTCTGTTAATGATGGCTACGACGTATGCTTATTATCTAACTTTAAAGAAAATTTAGATAATAGCGGGTTTTCTATAGCGGATCGGCCGGTCCAATATGGTGAAAAAGTTTATTCTTTATCAGCACCTAAATCATTTTTTAAAATAAAAAACGATAAACAATCGGGGGCACTGCCGGTTGTGGATGGATTTTATTCAGGAGAATTTATTGAAAAAATAAAAACTTCTTCAGTTTCGGAAAATATTATAATAATAGATACATATACATTACCATCCACATTTGGAGCCTCTGGCTCACCAATTATAAACAAAGAAGGCGAAGTTGTAGGAATGATTTTTGCTGTTTTAACAGGATTTAATAATATAACATTTTCGGTGCCCTGGTTCTATTTGAAACAAATAGAAAAATATCTAAACAAATAAATAAATTAATTTACTTTCTTGAGAAGATATTCGGCAACATCATTCGCATTAACTCCGATTGGAACTTCAACTGGTCGAACGCTCACAGAATGTTGAGAAGAAATTACGTCCCCCCAAAGATTTTTTAAAATTGATTTTTTTTCTTTAAATTTTCAACTTTAGTCCAGGCTTCCTCGGGAGAGTCAAAAATTCCAATCACTTTATCTTTACCTTTCTCATGTCTCATAACGAAATAAATATTTGATGAACTTCTTGATTTTGGTTTTATTGTCTCATAAATTTCTACCATTTTATTTCTTAAAAGTTTATCTGCACCTTCGACAATTAAAGTTCTTTTTTCTCCAAATTTATCATTTCTTAAAATAATTTCATTATTTTTTTTTAAATTTATTGTATTAAATTTTTTCTTTAAAACATATTTTCTATTTAAAAACTCTTCTTTGTGCGCCGTTGTATCTTCAAGAGGGACAGGAACAACATCTTTGTTGGTTAAAAATTTTTGCCAGATATTTTTGGCCGCGGGAGTAATTTGAGAAGAAACCCTCGTTGGCATTAACCCTTCTTTTCCAGCAAAATTCATCGCGATATAATAGAGAACGGGGCCATAACCCTTTTGCCCAAACCGACTGAACTTCAAAAGCGTTTTGTCTAGAATTTTCGCGCAGTTCTATGACGCCTAGATAGGCGTCTTCAGGCGGCTCAAGGTTTTTGCTAATAAATTTTATGGCTTGACGCGGGGCGTATAAAATGAACATAGTGCCCTCGCGGAGCAAAGCAAGTCCAATAGATTTTTTCATCGCCATGATCTTAAATATTAATCCAGAAGTCCTTAAAAAAGGAAATTTATTTAGATTAAATAATCTAACTACCGGAGCGCATAAGTTTATTGCGGTTGTTTTAAACATTTCTAATTCAAATATAAAATATTTAATTCTTAAACATAACGAGCCAATCTTCAACGGAAGAATTCACCAAGAAATATATGAGTCTTGGATTAAATCTCAAACTCGTTTTACAGTTGAAATTCTCTCAAAATGATTAATAAAAAATTAAATAAAAAAGAAATTCTCGAAAAAATCGGGTTTTATGCTCGAATTGCCGGAAGAATTGCTGAACTTGCTGTTCATATTCGAGGAAAACCGTCTTATAAAGACTTGGTTTTATTAGGTGCCGCCGGAATTGACATTGCTCTTCAAGTTGGAAAAGAAAAAGAAAAACAAAAGAAAATAAATCCGTGGTCATATTTTGAAGATGATTGGGAAAATTTCCCTTCCGGATTAACCTCAACAATTTTTAAACACGTTGTTAATATTGCGCCCGCCCCGGTTCAATCTACGAAAGAAGATACTTTAGTTTATTTTGGAAGTTTAGAAAACGAACAAGTTGGTTGGTATACAAGCAATTCTCCGGCCGAAACACCTTACCGTTTATATTTTAGATTAAATAGACATGATGAAACGATGAAAGCCTTGGCAAAGGTAATTTGGAAAGATTTTAAAACAAATTATCTTATTTATGACTCAAAAGAATTGAGAGAATTATTTGCGACAGATAATAAAGTTATAAACACTGCCTTTATTCAGCAAACTTTTCTACGCGCAGAAAAATTCATAAATTCAAATATAACAAGAGGTTATCTTTTAGAAGGACCTCCCGGCTCTGGAAAAACTACTTGTATTCAAGAATTAACCAAAAGATTGAATTTAAAAACCATTCATATTACAACGACATCAATTAGACATTTTTTTGATTATGGTTCTACTCAACCATCGATAGAAACAATTGTTAAAATTTTAAAACCGGATGCCATCGTTATTGATGACGTGGATAGAATTGAAGAGGAAAATCAAACTGAATTACTTGGCCTTCTTGAAAGAATTAGAGCAAATTGTAAAATTGTTTTCGTATCAGTCAATAATAAAACAGATTTAATGGACGCCATTTTGCGCCCGGGACGGCTTGACGATCATATTCAAGCACCAAATCTAGAAAAAGAAACTATTCTTGAAATTATTGGAGAAGAAGATAAAGATTTAGCGGAACAAATGGGGAATTGGCCCATTGCTTACGTTGTTGATTATAAAGAAAGAAAAAATATTCTCGGCAGAGAAATGGCTCGGAAAGAATTTAAACTTCTAAATGATAGAATTTTAGAACAAGAAAAAAGGACGAGTGAAGATGAATGAAGAAATTAAACAAATTGTTTATCATAGTTGGTATCAGGAACTTCCTGAAGAGCATAAAGATTATTTTGGAATAATTGATACAATCGCAAGTTGGATTTCTAATGAGTTAGAAGCATTTAAAATGAATGTTATGAATTATGATTTTGAGTATCATAAATTTTCAACCATTTGCGTAAATCAAAGCAAGGAAAAATTCGGCGAATGTAGAATTTACATTAGTTTTGCCGACGAACGTCAAGTTAAGAAAAAATTTGAAGAAGAAAAACCAAATATAACTTTTGAAGAGTTTTCGGAGCAATGCTTTTTAAAAGATTGTCAGCATTATAGAAGAACTTATTTGACCGCGAAAAAACTTTGGCCCCAATATTGGAAAGCAATTTCATCCGCCGCAGATCATTCAGAATTTCTCTTTGAGACCAAAGAAGAATTTGATAAGACTTGTGAGAAAGAAAAAGAGGATTGGTATAAAAAAAGAAAAGAAAATGTTTATGCGGTTTGCGGTTGGAAATCATAAAGTTTAATCAAAACAGATTGAATTTCCCGGGAATAACGAGGATGCCCAGAAAACCAATTTTGCGCCAAGCGAATAATTTCAGTTTCACTTTTAGGACTTTTATTTTTTATAAAATTAAAAAGTTGATGTTTCATAGTTTTTAAATATTGAATTTCTTTGTTTGGAATTTTTCCTTTAAGTTCTTTAAAAAATAAATCTAAATAACGATTAATGTCTTTTTCTGTCATATATTTTATCTTTTTTTTAAATTCATTATCTATAAATTCATAATATTCTTGAAAAGCCAAATATTCTTTCCATTGTGTTTTCATTTTCCAAATTGCTTCGGGTGGAACAGAAATTTTAACTGTTTTGTATTTCCCTTCCGGAAAATTAAGATTTTGCGGCTCTAAAAAATAACTTTTAACATCGTTAAATATAAAAGCATCTTCATTTGGAGTTATTAGAAACAATACCTTTACTCTATGAATTTCGTCATAAAGTCGCTTAAGTCCATATTTTTTCAAATCTTTTGGAGTTATATTTCCAATATTAATGCTTGCTTCAACTTTATCTTCTAAAAATTTAAAATACATTGGATCAATATGTTCCATTTTTCCTTTGTATTTCTTACTTAAGAGAGCGAGCAACGTTTCTGACGGCATATTGTATGTATCCATTTTTGTGCCGCCCTCCGAGTAAATCACATCAACAATTTCAAAAGAATTAACATCGCTAAACCAAGCCTGTTTTTGTTCACTTGGGTGAAGCATTCCAGTTCCGTCGTCGTCAATGATAGCATCTATTTCAAGATATTTAAGAAGTTTTCTCCATTGAATAACATCCTTGGTTACTGACCTCATGACGTTCCAAAGTTTTCCAAGATTAAATTTATAACGGCTTTGAACTCCGAGAGAAATAATATCATCTAAACTATATTTTTTATTATCTAAAAATTTTAAGATTTTCTTTTCATATTCCTTCATTTCTTCAAATGTCATATCTTCTGATGTATATAAAATATTTGCGCCATCGCGCGGCCGAATTACAAACATATATGGTCTATCTGTTGCGAATTCTTGATTTCCGATCGTTATGTCATAAAAAGTCTCTTCGTCCAAAATATAAGAATAAATTCCAATAGGATTTCCATAAGAAAATTTTGGATTAATTCCTATTTTATTTATAGAAGACATATAAACATAATATTGTGGTGGTTCTTTAACATATTTTTTAAGTTTGCTGACGCCAGCCAAACTTTCGTTTATAAGAACTTGTTTTATATAGTTTTTAAGATCTTTCATCGTGTAAAAGAATATTTTCTGTTATTTTTATTTAAATAGAATTCTTCCCAAACTTTCTCGCTATACCCGTAATCTAAAATTATAACTCTTCCGTCAGGAGTTTTTCCCCAATGTTCTAATTCTGTTAAATCCATATATAACAAACCGCTTTCGCTAATAAATTTATTTAAATTATTAACCCATTTTGCTTTTTCCAAATCTGGAACGACTTCAAAAATTGTCGGGTCATCTGGAGATAGTTCTTCATTATGTTCAATTAAATAAATTAAATCTTGAAATCTAATGTCTGTTAATTCTAAAAATTCTTTTTCGTTTTTAATCGGGCGAACAAGTTCTGAAATGAGCCAATAATAATTTTGGCCGTCAAAATCATATATTTTTGTTGTAAAGTCTTTAAATTTTGGCATCGTATAAACTTCAACCTCTGCCTCGTTTTGTCCGACGCCTTTTTTGTTATGAGCGAGTTTCAAAACTTTTTTACTTGAAAGCAAAAATGTTATACGAGAAGAACCTTTTCCTAAAATTCTTAAATTTAAACTTCTAATATAAGCATAGATTTCAAGAGGGTCCTCTAATTGTTTTAAATAAGAGATACTAAATCTATCTAATAGTTTTTCTAAAATTAAAAATTTTGAGATATTTAACACAGTTAAAATTAAATATTTTGTCCGCGCCTAAAATTTGGCCCCATAGAGGGAAATTCCTATCTTGACAGAAAATGTCTTTCTATAGGAAGTTTGATGCTAAAAATGGCCACCCCGAAAAAATTCAGTCCTTATTCTAAACCTTTGGTTCCTTATAAACCTCGCGAGCCATCAAAAAATTTTCTTCGACAAAAAGAAGTTCATATAGATACATCATATGAACAAAGTTTTTCATTGCAATCTTTAAAAGATAAATTTCCAAACGATCTTTCTTTGGAGCAAATGTTTGTTCATATTAATATAGATAGAGATTATTCTAATGTTTATTTATATTACCTTGAAGAAGTTCTAAATAAAGATTATGATAAAGAATTGAAGCAATACGAAAAATCACTAACAAAATACAAAGAAGAATACAAACAATATAAACAGAAATTAAAAGAGTGGAATGAAGAATATAAAAAATGGGAAATAGAAGAAAAACAAAAAAGATTTAATAAAATTGAAAAAGAATACAAAAAACTTCTCGAAGAAAAAGAAAGAGATTAAAATGGAATTTTCAAAAAAATATAAAAATTATTTATTTTGCCCATATGGATCAATTTGGCGTATTTGTGAAAAACATTTAGATCCAATAGACGAATATGGAATTCAGCCAATTAAATCTAAAACCATGAACGGAGATAAAATCATTTTATTAGGCTTACTATTTTTTGACAGTTATTCCTATAATAATGATATGTTATACAAGTTTTATAATTTATCAAATAGAGAGTTTGGGTTTCTTTGCAAGAAACAACACAAAGAAAGTATTAAAAGAATAAAATGAAAAATTTATTTGTAATTACTTCAACTTTTCGGCCCGCCAAAAAAACCCGATACATAATCATTATACAGTTTTTAATTCACCTATTCTGTTTAGAAAGAAAGATATTTTAATTTTTTTAAAAGCAGAAAAATGTTCTTTCACAGATACGAAAGTTATGATTTTTTATAATATAAAACTTGGAATTTGCGGAGGACTTTTTGAAACCAATAAAGAGTATGTAAAACAATTGGAATAAAAAAAGAAATTCCGGATATAGAGCACGGCAAATTTTTATCTTTTTAAAAAAAAGATGAGCCTAAATCAAAATTTTAAATTTCTAACGCATCCTTCTTTTTTAATTGTTCTTCCAAACTTTTAATTATCCATTTTCTAAATTTATTATCACTCCATCGCTTCATATTATGTAACTTACAAAATTCTTTTTTG
>Ga0209210_1001224_pt1 | contig 22301 bp, 23 predicted proteins | sample RifGroA1_FD_183991 | JGI IMG/M metagenome (GOLD analysis project Ga0209210, IMG submission 183991) | Contaminated groundwater microbial communities from Rifle, Colorado, USA - Rifle Groundwater A1 (SPAdes) (version 2) | ecosystem: Environmental > Aquatic > Deep subsurface > Groundwater >...
ACAGGATAGAGACCGACAATTTTGTTACACGTTTTGATAAAAACGGACGAATTATTTCTAATTCATTCTACATGTCGCCATGCAGTTCGGACTATATCTTCTCCGACGTAACGTCGGAGTCTGACATATAGTCTCTGAGGTTTAAAGAAGTTAATAATATTTTTTTTGTATATTTTTTATTAGTATTTCTTTTAAGAGAAAAAACTACATCAATTATTTCTAAAAAACCATCTTTATGTAGATGTTTTTTATCTTTAATTAAAGATAATACTTTTCTAAATACTAAAAAATCTTTTTGTTTTGCTGATATGAGTGAATGTTTGTCAAAAAATGGAACAACTTTTTCTAATAAGTCTTTTCTATTTTTAACAATCAAAATCCATGTTTTGTCTTTAATGCTTTTAGCATGATTGGGTTTTAAATAACCACATTCAAGTCTTTTTTGTAATTTCTCTAAAACATTTTTACTACCTGGATTTTGACTTACATGAAATTCAGTAATTATTTGCCAAGGAATTGGTAAATCATTTCTTTTACTGAATCCAACATAAAAACATCCTTCTCCATCCACAAAACCTACAAAATAATCATCATTAATCTTCTTTCTTACCTGCTGATTGTCCGCAAGTGTTGAATTTTCACTCATAATATAGAGATTAAATAATCTCTATAAAAAGAGTATCACACTATTCTCGGAGTTTCCAGCATTTAGTCAGATTTTAAACCTATATCTATAGGTTTCCCTTTATCCTCTTTATTAGTCCAAAACATTTAGGGATAGACAGCTCTTTAATAGTATTTGTCTAATACTATAGGTCTACTGTCTCACGACGTTCTGAACCCAGCTCGCGTACCCTTTTAACCGGCGAACAGCCGGACCCTTGGCAGCTTCTTCACCGCCAGGATAGGATGAGCCGACATCGAGGTGCCAAACCGCATCGTCGCTGTGGACGCTCGGATGCGATCAGCCTGTTATCCCCGGGGTAGCTTTTATCCGTTAAGCCCGCTGCGCAACCACTGCGCAAGCGGGGATCACTAAGACCGTCTTTCGACCCTGCTCGACTTGTAAGTCTCGCAGTCAAGCACCTTTATGCCTTTATACGACAGAGCACGATTTCCATCCGTGCTTAAGGTACCTTTGTACGCCTCCGTTACCCTTTTGGAGGCAACCTCCCCAGTTAAACTGCCCATCAGACAGTGTTTCGCTGCCGGATTTTTATGCGGCAAATAGCGATTAGAGTCAACGTTTCCAAAGAGAGGTGTTCCATCGTTGTCTCAACTTGCGTTAAGACTCCCTCCTACCCTCGACAGTTAAAAACGTCTTCCCAGTGTCAAATTACAGTAAAGCTCCACGGGGTCTTTTTGTCCATGTGTGTGTAGGCCGCATCTTCACAGCCATTTCAATTTCGCCGGGTAATGGTTCAAGACAGTTATTAAGTCATTCTACCATTCGTGCAGGTCGGAACTAACCCGACAAGGGACTTCGCTCAAAATGTTAACTTCAATTCGCATTGAAGATCAGACTATATCTTGTCACGACGTTTAAGTCGGACTTGCACGTATAGTCGTTGAGGATAAAGATCTATAGTTTTTCATTAATAACTATAAATATTTCTTTCCTGCTGATTATCTGCACTTTTAAATTTTTACTTGACAAAAAGTCATAGTATCAAAAGATACTCAGATGTTCCAGCATATAGTGCAATTTTTCTATTCCTTAAATAGAAGAGGTTTGACTACCTCACTATGGCAGTTAATCCCACCATAGAACAGTTCACATTGTTATTAAAATCTATTTGAATTGTATTCAAATAAACTCATAATTACGATTGATTACGTAATCTCATAATCGCTTATGAGGTCGGACTATATCATTCCCGCCTTCATTATTACTTTAATAAATTGGCGGGACCAAGCGTATAGTCTCTGAGGATTTTTAAATCAAGAAAAAATATCTTTTATTCCATATTTTCTAGTTCTACCTTTTCCTTCGTTAATTATTTCCCGAAGTTCAAGAATTTTTCTTAGTCCTATCTTATTTCTATGTTCTCCTCTATTCATCAATTTTGCAATTTTGCAAAAAATTGAGAAATTTTTCTTTTTAGATAAAGATAAAACTGGATATTTCTTGAAAAATGGAATAACTTTTTGGATTATATCCTGAGAATTTGTTACATCAAATGAATGAAGATTGTCTTTTTTTCTTACTTTAATAATTCCACACTTTAATTGATATTTTAATATATTTAATATTGAAATATCTTTTTGTGAAACATTAAAACTCATTACCACCTGCCACCCGACTTTATAGTCAGGTTTTCGGCGCAATGATACGTTAAAACTTCCTTCACCTTCTACAAATCCAGCTAGAAAAAATCCTAAATTTTCTTGATTCAAATCTTTCCTGCTGATTGTCCGCACTGTACGCATTATTACCATTGTAAATGGTAGCGACAGATACTTCAACCGTTTGTACGGTACGGATTTTCCAGCATTTGGCTCGGTTTTACAACTACAAAACTGTATTTTATAGTTACTGCTGCCATTCACTCGGGCTTGCGGAACACCCTTGATGTAATCTCAAGTATCACGCTTAACCTACGAGCATTGGGCAGGTGTCACCCCCTATACGTTGCCTTTCGGCTTTGCAGAGAGCTGTGTTTTAGTTAAACAGTTGCTTAATATCTTTTATTGTAACCCCAACAGTTAAGTTGAGGCAGGGCATCTTGCATAGCTTACGCCCAGTTTATGTTGCCGAGTTCCTTGAACCACTTTCTCCCGATTGCCTTAAGATACTCTCTTAGTCCACCAGTGTCGGTTTGCGGTACGGATTCATATCTGCATCACTACGAACTTTTTCTTGAAAGAAAAACTCACTTCACTTTCCTCTGATCGCTCAAAGAATCGCATTTGCTGCTTGATTAAACACTCCGAAGGATTTGCCATTCGGAACTATCTCACAACTTAGACCATATCATCAAAACATGGCTAAAGCTATCTCTCTTTGTCAATCCTTAGTGTCTTGATCGCAAACATAAAGTTGCCGAATTTTTAACGGCACATACATCGAGCTACCCCTACTTTCATAGGACTCGCCTTAGATCCGACTTACCCGAAGACGACGAACGTTGCTTCGGAAACCTTGGACATGCGGCAAGAAAAATTCTCATTTTCTAACGCTACTCATTCCGGCATTCTCACTTCCATCAACTCCAGTCCGCCTTACAGCGTAACCTTCAATGCAAATGGAACGCTCCCCTACCAACTCGCGCTCTGCGCGAGAATGTCAAATTACCAATGATAAATGATAAATAAATTTATTAAAAAAATAATTAATAAAAAATATTGGACATTTAGCATTTGGGATTTAGCATTCTTGTGCAAAGCACAAGTTTTTCACCTTCGGTAAACTGTTTGAGCCTCGATCATTTTGGGCGCCCAAAACTTCGGCCAGTGAGCTGTTACGCTTTCTTTAAAGGATGGCTGCTTCTAAGCCAACCTCCTGGATGTTTTAAGTTTTGAACTTCCTTCACCACTTAACAGTTTTTAGAGACCTTAGATGGAAATCTGGACTGTTTTCCTCTCGAGACACGCGCTTAGCCGTATATCTCTGACTCTTGACAAATTCCGTCAGTATTCGGAGTTTGATTAAATCATGTACCTTGCGATACATGAACTATTCAGTGCTCTACCCCTGAACGGATCTTGTCAAAGCTATACCTAAATATATTTCGGGGAGAACCAGCTATCTCTGGGTTCGATAGGCATATTACCCCTAACCACAAGTCATCTCACAGATTTGTAACTCTGACGAGTTCGGGCTTCCTTTCATCTTTCGATGAAATTCACCCTGCTCATGGTTAGCTCACCCAGTTTCGGGTCTGCCAATATCTGCGAACGCCCTATTCAGACTCGCTTTCGCTCCGCTTACTCCTGTTACAGGATTAAACAAGCAAATATCGGCAACTCACCGGATCATTCTTCAATAGGCACGACAGCACTCGTCCAAAGGACGAGAAACTCCAATTTACAATTACCAATATCCAATCAAATCAAAAATTTTATTTTATAAAAATTAAAATATCGAAAATTGATTGAAAATTGTCTAGCATAGCTAGATCCTGCTTTGCAGGAAAAATTAATAATTAGAAATTCCTTGTCCTTCGGACAAGCTTTGTCTGTTTGATAGCCAACAATTTCAGGTACTATTTCATTCCCCTTCCGGGGTGCTTTTCACCTTTCCCTCACGGTACTCGTTCACTATCGGTCTTGTTTTGTATTTAGCCTTGGAGAGTGGCCTCCCCAGATTCCCACGGGCTTTTGCGTGTCCCGTGGTACTCAGGTATTGACTAAAGGTGCTTTGGATTTTACGTACACGACTTTCACGCTCTTTGGTCTGCTATTCCGAGCAGTTCTGTTATCCGCTGCACTCCTATATTGTCAACCCTACAACCCTCCCACCTTGCGGTGAAAGTTTGGGCTGTTCCGCTTTCGCTCGCCGCTACTTACGGAATGGGTCTCGACAAAGTCGAGACATGTTTTCTTTTCCTCGGGTTACTAAGATGTTTCAGTTCACCCGCTTACCTATCTTATTGCTATACCGGTCCGCATTCTATAAACAAATTTGTCTAATTAGACTAATTAGTCTAATTTGATTTACAGAATGCGAACCGTGTTTACAACAGATCTTCCCGATCGAATCGGGATGGGTTGCCCCATTCGGAAACCGCCGGATCATAAGAGAGAAGCTCTTCCCCGACGAGTATCGCCGCTTCATGCGTCCTTCTTCGGCAAAACAAGCCTAGGCATCCATTGTTGGCCTGATGAGTAGTTATTTTTTACTCTCAGTTTTTACGACATAGTCGTAAAATTACAGAGAGTTACACACAATCCCGAATCTCTTCGGGATCACATTTTAAAATAGAAATTAAATTGTTAAAGTGCCAGATTAACGTTTAGTTATTAGTTCGCAGTTCACAGAAAAATTTCTACGAACTATGAACTACTAACTACTAACTAAATTTGTGGACCGTGGGAGATTCGAACTCCCGACCTCAGCATTGCAAATGCTGCGCTCTACCAGCTAAGCTAACGGCCCTTTTAAATAAGACCTGAAGCTTAAACCTTCAACCAGTCCCAGAAAGTTCTTTTCCGACAAAGTCGGAATACAACTTCGGGATCCCGTAGTTGTATGCTTTTTCAAAGAAAAAGCAACATACTATTGGGACTAAACTTCGGGCCCAAAAAATGAGCCAGTTTAGCCGGCAGGCAAATGGCCCACACCGGTATAAATTAATTGTTAAATGTGCGAGAACTGCATATCCACCTACATTCATATTCGCGTTGAGACTTACAGCCACACACGCGAAAATTCATTTCGGCGGATTTGTCAAAGTAAAACTCTCCCGACTTCATTTAAAAATTTAACGATTGTCGGGGTCGTTAACTCTGACATAAAAAAAGCCTCCCTTTTGGGAGGCCAAATCAGCTTAAAAAGAGGTCACGCACGCCAAAAATGCTTTAATTTAGTTTTTATTTGTTTGCGTAAAATCTTCATGAAAGCTATTTTTTACCCTCCGAAAAGGTATAAAGTATTGTATCGATTCTAAATATACTTGTCAAGAATATAAAATATGCTATTATATAAACACTCATCTATGTTAAATCTAACTCGTTGTCAATGCTGTTTGGACGTTATAGGCGATCCAACTAGAGCAAAAATAATTGAAATTTTATCTGTCAAATCTCCACAAACCGTGAGTTCAATTGTTGAACATTTTAAACTGCGCCAACCTACTATCTCCCATCACTTAAGTGTTTTAAAAGATCATGGCTTTGTCAAACAGCAAAAAAAAGGATTAGAAGTTTATTATTCACTCAATCCCAAATGCCACAAAAACTCACATATTGCATGCGGAATGTTGAAATAAACACCATTTACTGTAAATAAAAAACATCATTGTGGATTGGGTAATTTATCTTTATTCGTTATATCGGACACTTTACCAGTTTGCGGATCATAATCTAATTTCCATCCTGCAATCCTTTCTCTCGATTTAATAGCATGTTGTTCTAATGATTTAATAGCTTCATTACCAGCAGCATGTATTTTTTTCAATATAACAGAGCTTGGTGTTATAGAATCTGCTGGAGGATCAGCCGCACCACCAGGTAAAATCTTTTCTCTAACGGCTACCACCGTATTCACTGCATTGTGCACTGCATTGCGTAATCCTTCTCCTAATTTTGCTGCCATTTTTCCTCCTTCAAAATATAAAAAACATTATTATCTGCTTTTCAAGAACAATTTTAGTGGGGATTATCCAAATAATCCATGCATCACTGATATGTATATTACCGGATGGAAATGGGGATTTTAATTACTCTTAGCCAATATACGCTGCAAAGCTAGTACAAAAGCGCTGGTCCGCAGATCGATTTTTTCTTTCTTGCTCAAGTTCCAAATATCCCAAGCTGCTTTTTGAATTTCAGATTTTAATCTCTTGTTAACTTGCTCCTTAGTCCAATGTTCGCTTTTGAGATTTTGTTCCCATTCAAAAGTAGATACCAAAACTCCACCGCTATTTGATAATACATCAGGAATGAGCGTGATCCCTTTTTTAAATAAAATGCTGTCAGCTTGTGGGGTGGTGGGACCATTGGCCATTTCCAAAATCACTTTGGCTTTGATTTTCCCTGCATTATTCTCCGTAATCACGCCTTCCAAAGCAGATGGCACCAAAATATCCACCGGTAATTCCAGCAATTCTTGGTTAGTGATTTGTCTACCTTTTTTTAAATCACAAACAGATCCGCTGCAATAACAACCAGCTAAAGTACCATTTTTCTTTTTACATTCCTGTGTTAACTCAGGATTTATTCCCTCACTCACATATACTCCGCCTTTTGAATCAGAAACTGCAACTACTTTAAAACCATTAGCATCTAAAAATTTGGCTACATTGTGTCCCACATTTCCAAAACCCTGCACCGCCACGGTCAAACGTGGCTGGGAAGTTTGACTTCCCGCGACTGTTAATTTTTCTTTCTTATCCTGAGTGTAATCGAAGGATTGAGTTTTGGTCATTGAGTTCTGAGTTCTAAGTTTTGCAAGTATTGCTTGCAAAACGTATAGTCCTCCCAAACCCGTTGCTTCTTCCCTGCCCTCACTGCCTCCGTCTTTAACTAATTTTCCGGTGAACGTCGCTTTTAATTTATTTAATTCTTTTTTGTTTCGAATTTCGTTTTTCGAATTTCGAATTTTTATAAATTCCTCCAGCATCCACCCCATGATTATTCCATTAGTATTCATATCCGGCGCTGGTACATCTTTGTGCGGTCCGATAATGTCAGCAATACTCTTTGCATATTCACGGGACAAATTTTCCAGTTCTTTTATGGATAATTTTTTGGGATCAACGATCACTCCGCCTTTTCCTCCACCCATAGGTAAATTTGCCACAGCGCATTTGATAGTCATCCAAAAAGATAAAGCTTTGACTTCATCAAGTGATACGTTGGAATGAAACCTAATACCCCCTTTGTAAGGTCCTAAATTGTCATTAAATTGTACACGGTAACCCGTAAAATATTTAACATTTCCATCATCCATCACCACAGGTAAGGAAACTTCAGCGATTCTTTTAGGTTGTTTGAGTGATGCTAGTTTTTTTTCTAATTCAAGTTTCTCTTCTGCAGTTTTGGCATTTTTCAAAAGTATTTTTGCAGCAGTATCAAGTTGTTTTTGGGCATTAGCAAAAGCTGAATCTGTCATGTTTTTAATCTGTCATTCTGGAAGGAGTCGAGTCTGACTCGACGACTGATAGAATCTTCTAAAATAATCACGTATCTTCTTAAACTATTCAGAATTATTCCAGCATGATCAGTCAATAAATTTTTAACTTTCATATCATATCACAAAAATAATTATTTGCTCAACAAAAAACCCGTCTTATTCAGACGGGTTTTTTTACATTAATTGAATTTATGACTATCTATATTAACCTAAAAATTCTCCTTGCAAACCAGGATCATAATGACCATCAGGAGCATATCCTGGTCTACTATCTGCTTCAACTGGTTTCGGAGGTTTTTCTGGAGCAGGTGTTGGTGTAGGAATAGGTTCTCTTGTTTTTAAAACAGCTTTTTTTACTGTTCCACCTGTTGATCCCTCTGCTGCAAATAAAATTTGGGATTTACCCAATATTCTTTCTATCATATTTCTCCTTTTCTTAGAAACAATTAACGATACAGCTAAAAGCTGGAGAGTTTAGTGTTTCTTATATCCGCCGTAGTGAATATTCGGCTGCGTGGATGTAATCCTCGAGACGAACATGAACGTAGGTGGATATTTTATAAAATTTTTATAATATTGTTTTCTGTAAAGTTACTACGTATATCTGCAATTTAAGTTACAACTATTATATAGATCAACATCTATATAATCTTGGTTAATATTAAATAAATTATTTAAAATATGCGGTTGAAAAACCCGAGAAGCCTTTTTGTAAGACCTGCCTAGTCGGCAGACTGGCCCCTGACTTTCCCTTAGAGTCTGTTTGATCCCGATCTAATCGGGATTATTATAGACTCTTATGAAGCTGTTTTACCTTTTAATTCCGATTTTTAAACAGCTTCCAACTCTTTACTAAATTGTTAAGTGAAAGGATATTCTACTTAACTCGTATCTAATTGTCAACCCTGAACATCTAATAAACTAAAGAAAAATTGTCTGGCAAAGCCAGATCCTGCTTTGCAGGAGATAATTAGTTGATTAAATCCCTATCTCACCTTTATCCCCAACTTCCCATAAATATCATCATATAATTTGATCACTTCATCTTTTGAATAAAGAGTGTCTAATAAAACTACGATTAATTTTTTACCTCCATTTTCCGCATAAGACACCAAAGTTTCTCCAGCAAAAGGCGTATCCCCCGGTTTTACCCCTTTTATCCCCGGATAAGATTTATCCAAATGTAATTTATTGAGTAAATAAAAAGCCTTGTGTTTACCTTCTACATAAGATATTTCCCTATAACGGGTATCAACTATTTCAGCAAATTTAGGATTTTTGAGTGCATAATTGGTAAGTGATAATAAATCCAAACAAGTAGAATAACTGGTTTCTTTGATAGAATTTCCGTCTAAACCCGTTGGATTTACAAAATGCGTATCGTATAAATTTAGTTCTTTGGCTTTCTCATTCATGGCATTTATAAATTCTTCCCTGCCTCCCCGTCCTAATCCTTGCGCTAAACTTTCTGCTGCATCATTTCCTGAAGGCAACATCATGCCATACAATAAATCTTGGGTGGTTAGTTTTTCTCCGGGTGTTAGACCCATTTCTGCTTCTCCCACCTGACAAGCACTGTCAGGAATTTTTATTTCAAAATTTAAAGAAGATCTCTCAAGTGCGACCATTGCAGTCATAATTTTTGCAACAGAAGCAATCGGCATAGTAGTCGAGATATTTTTTCCCATTAATAATTCCCTGGAGTCTACGTCCATCACACACAAAGATTTAGCATTAATATTTGCAGTGTCATTAAATTTTGGCAATAATTGCAGAGGAAAATTATCATTGGGCGGATATTTGGTCTTGTTTTGTTCATTGAAAACCACCCTTGTTTTTTGTTCATCAGCCAAAGGAGACAGTACTCCTAAAATATTTTGATCAATTTTTACTTTATACCCAATTAGATAAATTAGACTAATTAGTCCAATCGCTATCCCCGCTTTTTTCCACCACATAAAAATAACTATAGCAGAAAAAAGTGAAGTTTATGAGGATTTATTTATTTTCTTCTAAATAATGTTGAACATCCAGAGCAGCCATGCAACCCATACCTGATGCAACTATGGCTTGTCTGTATTTATAATCTACACAATCACCTGCGGCAAAAATACCGGGTACATTTGTTTGTGTAGTAGTTTCCAAATTAGTCAAATTGGTCAAATTAGACCAATTAGTTACTATGTAACCCTTTTCATTCAACTTCACAACTTCTTTTATAAAGTTCGTATTGGGATTGTGACCTATTGCCACAAACAATCCCTGAGTTTTCAATTCTTCAGTCTTCCTTGTCTTGCTGTCTTTAAGTCTTATCGTCTCGACACTTTTATCTCCCAATATTTCCTCTATTGTTTTATTGGTGATAAATTTAATTTTAGGATTTTTACGGGCCCGTTCCAGCATGATCGGACTGGCGCGGAATTCTTCCCGGCGATGTATAATACTTACTTTAGTTGCAAATCTGGTTAAAAAATTTGCATCTTCCATTGCCGTATCTCCTCCACCAATTACTACAACTTCTTTATTTCTGAAGAAAAATCCATCACAGGTAGCGCAATATGACACACCTTTTCCAATAAATTTTTCTTCAGAAGATATCCCTAATTTTTTTGATGACGCACCTGTGGCAATAATCACGGATTTTGCATCATATTCTGCTGTATCAGTTTTTACAATGAACGCTTTGTCATCCTGAACTCCTGCTTGCGCAGGCAAGTGTTTCAGGATCTCGTTCTTAATGGGATCCCGAAATGAATTCGGGATGACTTGAACAACATTCTCCGATCTAATTTCCGTTCCAAACCTTTCTGCTTGTTTCTTCATTATGTCCATCAGTTCAGGACCTAATATTCCTTTATCAAATCCGGGAAAATTTTCGACTTCTGTAGTTGTAGTGAGTTGTCCACCCGGCTCTAAACCGCTAATTAATAAAGTTTTTAACATTGCCCGGGAAGTATAAATAGAAGCTGTATAGCCCGCAGGCCCACTTCCTATAATAATTACATCGTATTTCATAATTATCCAATCATCAAATAATCAAATCATCCAATTATCCAATATTATAAACTTTTTTTTCTTTATTGGATAATTTGAGAATTGGATAATTGGTATTATTGGATAATTTTATTAAACTCGCTTAATAAAGCTTCCTTGCTCTGTACTCCCACCCATTGTTTGACCACTTGGCCTTTATTAAATAACATCAAGGTTGGAATACTCATGACATTAAAAGATTGAGCTTTGTTAGGATTTTCATCTACGTTTAATTTTGCAATCACGCCTTTATCCCCTAAATCCTTATCCAATTCTTCCAAAATCGGCAGTTGCATTCGACACGGACCGCACCATGAAGCCCAAAAATCCACTAATACTGGTTTATCTGATTTTAATACTTGTTGATCAAAATCCTGATCAGTAGCTGTGATATGCATATATCTCCTTTCAGGAAATTCTAAATTCTAATTTCTAAACTCTAAAAGATTTTTGATTTTTTTAGGATTTAGGATTTAGATTTTAGAGTTTTTAACTTTTTAAAGATACAACAAATTTATAAAAATTTCCATCCCCAAAAATCCTATCCTGACATTATATAGATGACTATCTATAGATAGTAGGGCATGTGTTAATCATAGTAGTTAAATTTGATGAATTAAAGGTAACAAAGAAAAAATTATTGAAGTTATAAAAAATGAAGGTTATGAGGCAAAATTATAAACTGCTTATCTCTTATTACTTATCGCTTATTACAGATAAAGTACCACAGCCATGTTCCAAAATGCATGAAGTAAAACTGGCACTGTAAGAGTTTTTGTTTCATTGAATATCATGGTATTTGCCATAGATATAATTATATTAGTCATGATAAATATAAGCAGTGGTACTCCTACCAAATGGGATACGGCAAAAATTCCGGGGATAAGCAACATAAAATACATTGAAGTTGAAACAAGCATGGCTTTAAACTCATCGTGATAATTTTCTTTAAGTCTGGTATATAAAAATCCGCGCACCAGGAGCTCTTCACAAAACGCTCCCACTATAGCCAATAAAGTCGCAATTAAAATATTTACTCCACTAACAGAAATGAGAGGCGCAAATGTAAATTGTCCGTATTTGACTGAATTAGCTATCAAACCCTCAACTGCAAACAACATTCCAAAACCAATTCCCAAATAAATATCCCGGAAAAATTTTCCCGTTTGCAACCCTATTGAAGCTAATACCCGATGTTCTTTTTTCAAAACATAAATCAGCATCGGACCTAAAAAAACTAAAGGTTTAAAGATCAATTCATCCACTATTTCTGGAAATTTAAAAGAAGCTCTATAAAAAGACCACACAATCAAAACTAATGCCCAAATAGTATAAGTCCGTTCTAACAAAAAATTTCTTTTTCCGTCCATATTTTTATTATAGCGATATTTAATAAAAATTTACTGACTGAATAGTCTTATATGCTCATGCATGATGCATTTATTCATTACTGCTTTAAGTCCTGCACTTTCTGCTTTTTTTGCACCATCCAAATGCTCTATTCCCTCCTGCATCCATACAACTTTTGCGCCAATTTTTAAAGCTTGCTCAATATGAGGCATTACAAACTCCGGTTTTCTGAAAATATCTACTAAATCAATTTTAAAATTTTCAGGTAATTCCCCCTGTGCAGTTATCAAATCCGAATAACTTACCTCACCCAAAAGATTGGCATATTTAGGGTTTATGGGAACGATTTTAAATCCGCGGCTGATAAGATATTGAGCCACTTTGTAGGAATCATGATCAGGGTCATTTGACAACCCCACGATAGCAATTACTCTCATGAGTGTGAGTATTTCTCTTAATTGATCATCATTTAACATAAAGAAAATAATTTAACAATAACTATTATCTCATCACTTGACACTAAACGCTAATTTCTAAACGCTATTTATTATATTCCTCTGGATGTTCGCATATCTCATGTCTTTTAAACCAAAACCACATGCCTACAGTTAACAAGATAAAGCTCACTCCAAAAAACGCTATCACAAATCTTACATCCTGTAAAAACATTAAAGGTATAAATAAAAATGCCACAGACATTATTGACAATACAACTACAATTAATTGACATATTGTAAATTGTGCCTCCAAAGCTTGAACTTCTTCATTCATTTTTGGCCTAAATCCAAATTCTGTAAATTTTTGTCTGATTTTATAGGATAAATTCATAATAAAATAAACATGGCTGCTTGCATAATAATAATTATTGTAAAAACTAATAAATAACTCTCTGCTCTTTTGGGAGTAATTGTCATATTTATCTGTTTAAACCAATTTGTCAAATTACCAGTTCCCAAAAATTCGTTTCTGGCTAAATACAAATACTTTAAATTTAAAAACAACACCACTCCTTTACCCACTAAATTACCTGTAGAAGTAATGGAAAAGAACGTTAAAACTAATAATATCATCTGAGCGAGTGCTCCTCCAAGTGGCGATGGCTTCATATCAATAATTTTTTCCATCACATCCAAAATAAATATTCCGATAATAGCACCAAAAACAAATAACAGGATAGTTATGTTTGGAGTTAACCGCCAACGTAATAAGATAAGAAGCACCAGGTAAAAAAATGACCAAACAACAAATTTTCCCTCAATTTTGGGGAATTTAAAAGGCTTCATAAATTCATCGTAACATAAAATGAGCAATTTTTCTAAAAACTAATTGTCGTTATCAACGTGTAACTTCAAAAATATCAAATTCGTTTTGATATTCTTCCCAAATTTCTTCAATATGTTCTACCCATGCAACTGATGGCCCCTTGTGACATAACTCAATCATGGTTTTTAAATTTTCTTCTTTACCTTCTGCTACTAATTCGACAGTATCATCATCGCGGTTTTTCACCCAACCGGTCAGTTCGAGTTTTTTAGCCGCTACTTTGATCCAGGTACGAAACCCGACTCCGACAACATCACCGGAAATAATTAAATGTATTCGTTTCATAAATTATTCCAATATAATTACTATATACACCTAATACAATATTTTGCAATCCATTAAGATTATTTGAAGATAAGTATTTGGTCAATATCCATTCAAAACTAAGGCTAAAATAGCATAAAAATCGTGAATAATTTATTCAACAATCAAATTATCCAGTTATTTGTATTGAAATTGGTAAATTACCCATAAATTCTGCTTCTTCAAAAGGAACATTGATTGCAATATTCGAATTTAACTTCAATTCATCATTAATCAGCCATTGGCTAAAATTTGACCAAGTTATATTTTCAATACAAAATATACATCCTTCAGCATTATGTTTTTCTGACAGAATCTGATGAGATTCTAATTTATTATTATTTAATATTACCTGTGTCTTTTTTCCACTAGTTCTAATAAATATTTGATTTTTTGGGTTAAAAATAAAAATTAATATTTGATGAGATTGTTGTTGATTTACCAAATCTAAATTAGTCTCGTATTTTTGATTAGACTTCCAAATATCATTTTTAGTTAAGTCAAACATGTACCAAAAACTTCCGTCACTTAGTTTTTCAATCTTTGTTTTACAAAAAATATTAGGTCCCAAATTTAGTTCTAAACCTGTAGTTAATCCGGGAATAAATGTTTTCCTAGTTATTACTCCTATTTCTGAAATTGGTTTTCTTGATAATGTATTTTCACTTGCACATAAAATACCTGACATAATTAAAAAAAGGCAGTTTGAAATTTATTTAACTATAATAGTTAGTAATTTTTAAGTCAATGGTTTTTTTATTCTTCTCCTCTTCTTAGTTTTGCCAGTTTCCACATAAACAAACGGGCTTTGCTCCGTGCATTGGTCGCATCTTTGACAAAATTAAGAGCTTTTTCCAAAAGTGCTCTATTTACAGTTTTGGCAAGTCTTATATAAATTGCCCGGTGTTTATAATCGCTTAAAGTTTCTGATAAAAATATTCCGTATGATTGAAATTCCCGGGATATATATTTATCCTCCATGGGGTTAAATTTTACCAATATTTGTCCGATAGATTGAGGTTTGCTCATAAATTTAGATTTAAGATATTTTTTAGATAGTAAGACATAAGACTTATTTTTTTAATTTATTAATTAGTCCTACTATCATTAAACAAATCTCTTCTGATTCTTTAATTATTTCATGTTGTTCTTGTTTAAGATATTTTAAATTATTAGCGATTTCTAAACCAGTAATCACTTCATAAACAGATCTTTTGGCAATGTGCAAAAATCTACAAAATTCCATATTACTACCACTGCCTGATCCTTCAGCAATATTTAATGGTACAGATGTGGCTGCACGTCTAATTTGATTAGTTAGTCCGAATTTTTCTTCTTTAGGAAAAAATGAGGTTAAATTGTATATTTTTACAACAAATGCCATTGCTCTCTGCCAAACTATTAGTTTTCGAAATTGATGATCTTTCATTATTCTTTTCTCATTATCTTTAAATTCTCCCGTCTTCCCATCTCGTTGTCTTCCTATCACGTCATCTTCCTGTCTTACTGTCTTACTGTTCCCATCTTATATCTTTCCTTACCTCTGTCTTATCGTCTTCCCATCTTATATCTTTCCTTACCTCTGTCTTATCGTCTTCCCATCTTATATCTTTCCTTACCTCTGTCTTATCGTCTTCCCATCTTCCTGTCTTCCCGTCTAGTTATATACATTCATCGCCACATCTATGCCCTTGTGCAATGCTGTTTCAACTGCTTTGGCGCCAGTTTTGATGAGCTTGCGTACTTCTCCTGCTTCTTTTTCTTCAAATTTGGAAATGACGTATTTCTCTACATTGTGTTTAACAATATTTTTTTTGGCTGATTTATCTACATTTAATTGTCCTCTACCAATTCCCAACCTAAATCTCACAAATAAATCATTATTAAGTTGACTGATAATAGAATTTATTCCGTGATGTCCAGCTGATCCCCCACCAATTTTGATTTTTATCTTCCCCAAAGGTAGATCAATATCATCATTAACCACCCAAATTTCTTCCGGTTTTGCTTTATAATATTGAGCAATTTTAGAAACTGCAAATCCTGAAGCATTCATAAATGTTTGCGGTTTGGCAAAAATCAAATCTCCGTTTTTAAAAATAAACGCATTGAAATCTTTGTTATAGTCCCAATTTTTATCACTAGCCACCAAATCTTTAAGAGCTTTATCAACAACCATAAAACCGATATTATGGCGGGTTGAAGCATATTTATCTCCGGGATTTCCTAGTCCGATAATTAAATTCATAAATTTTTAGACAGTAAGATTTGAGATAAGATATTAAGACGTTTTCTATCTTCTCATCTTCCCATCTCACAGTCTTCTCATCTTGTTATCTTAATATTTTTATTACTTCCTCATCGCTCACTTCTTTAAAATCCTGATAAAATTGTCCTACAGAGGCAAAATTTACCGGTGTTTCCAAGATAATACACAAATCAACTTGATTTTGCAATTTACCAATTAATTCCTGTGGTGCTAGAGGTAAAGCTAATATTATTTTTTTTGCATGATGTTTTCTTAACCAGGAAATAGCTGCAAAAACTGTGGCACCTGTTGCAACACCATCATCTGTCAAAATCACTTTTTTATTTTTAACTACTAATGACTTTTTTCCAGACCGTAAAATTTTTTCCCTTTTTTTTAAATTCTTTGATTGTTTGGTTATTTCATATTGAACTAATTTTTTATCAATACCCAAAATTGAAATCAAAACTTCGTCGACATATGAAATATTATCTAAAGAAATTGCTCCAATTGCTAATTCCTGGTTAAATGACGCACCTATTTTTTTGACCATCAAAGTATCCAACGGAATTTTCAATTTATGAGAAATTTCTAAGGCAACAAGTATTCCACCACGAGGTAATCCAATCACTATATCAGCGAGTATTTTAGATTGAATAAGTTTTTGGGCAAGTGAAATTCCAGCATCCTGTCGGGAAAGAAACATTTTGTTTAGACATTAAGACGATAAGATATAAGACTTTAAGATATTTTAATTCTTCGCTCTTTCTATCTTATTGTCTTACTGTCTTCCCGTCTTTTTTCTTCCCATCTTATAGTCTTCCTATCTTCCCGTCTCGTTTTCTTTCCATCTTTTACCCCATTTTCGCCAATTGTTTTTCCGCCAAATCTCCAACATAGGGTAATTTATACATTTCTCCGCTATATGCTTTCCACATCAACACTAACCATAAAACAAAAGATGCCATTGATAATAAAACGCTTACTAACCAACCTAAAATCGGAATCAAACCTAACCCTAAGTTGACAATAAATAACCCTCCGGAAAATATGGTTGATTGCATAGCGTGAAATCTGACAAATTTATTTTGTTTTTCAACAAGTAAAAGTACAACGCCTGTAACAAAACCCAAAAGATAAGCCACTGCTCCCATAATATTTTGATTTTTTTCATCAACTGCCATATATTAAATCACCTGCCTTTCTCTTATCCCGACTTCATTAAATTATTTAATGTTAGTCGGGATTAGATCCGCCAAATGCGAACATTCGGCTGCATGGCCCTGCCTGCGCAGGCAGGTGTAATCCTTGAGACGAATTTGAGCATTGGTGGATATTCCTTTTTTCAATTTACAAACATTTTAATGATAACTGTTATTGGTTCACATTTTCAAGGAGAAGAAAACAGTTGTAAATTTCTAATTTCTAATTACTAATTTCCCTGCTTACGCAGTCAAGTAATCAATGACTAAATTTTATAATTTTAAAAAATTAATGTGAGCATGGTAAAATTTTTCAGTTCAACAAACTTAAATAAGTAACCCTTGAAACGTTTTGTGTAGGTTTTTATAGAATAAGGCGAACAATATGAAATTTTTGCAGATCTTCCTTCCGATTAACTCAGGATAAACTAGTTCACCCTGAGCCTGCCGAAGGGAGTTGCGGATCAAAAAAATTTCGTATGCGAGCCTTAAATATGAAAACAGGCAAGAAAGACAACATTAAAATCAAAACATACTCATCTGTTCTTTTTTGTTAACCTCAGCTTCTTGCGTATTCTTTTTTCCTTCATTCCACACTTTCACTGTACCAAAAACTCCGTCATATCCGGGGATAATCACAATATTTCCAGATCTTACATTTTCAACTCCTACGGCAAGTTTTTCATTACTGATAGCAGCTATTTTTTCTTTGGGAGTTTTTACCAATACATTGAATTCTCCGCCAAAACTTTCGACAATTTTATCGTATTCTGCTCTCACCTTAATACTGTAACTATTGACACCAAAACTTTCAGCAACGATTTCCATCAGTGGCACTAAACTTAAATATGGCGCACGGTTAGGATATTTTTTCGAATAAGTGGCTTTGATCGTGAGATTTCCCAAAGGCTTTTGATAAATTTGCAAATCTTTTACACTTCGTGAGGCAAGTTTTTCAATTCTTTCCAAAACTCCAATGGTAATAGTTCTTCCGCATACCGGACAAATTGTGCCTTTTTGTTTTACTTCTTCTGGAGACCATCTGATATTGCATGCACGATGCCCTGAATAATGATATTTACCTTCTTCTGGATAAAATTCTACAGTTGCAGCAATGTGGGGTAATTTCAAATCCCTTTGGTAATTTTTTAAAGAGTCGCTGATGCTTTTGAAATTTAACTGGTGGTTTTTAGGTATTTCAAAAATTGTTGCTTCACGCATGAGTTTAGGCCCTGAATGCGAATCTGAACAACTGATGAGAGTTCTGGTATCTAATTCTTTTATACGCCAGTTCATTGACGGATCACTGGATAATCCTGTTTCAATTGCATAAATTCTGTCAGAATACTGCCCAAAACATTCAGTTAGTGAATCATAACCTGACATAGAACCATATAATGAAAACCAAGGCGTCCAGGCATGTGCAGGTATCACTAAAACATCTTCTGAAACACTCCAGGCAACTTCGCACATTTCCTGACTGGTAAGTCCGATGATTGGTCTACCGTCACTTGAAATATTACACCCGCGTTTCACCAATTCATTGGAAATTTTATCTACTACATCAAATGAGGGAGCAAACATTAAAATATGATTTCTTCTGGTTTTACCATTATGGGAATAAATGCAAGATACTTCACCTGATAATAAAAACGACGGATCATTTACACTTCCGTCGTGCTGAACTTGTTTCAGCATCCCCTTTTGTATTTGTTTTAGTACTTCTGGTTTGATTTTAAGTAATCCATTTCCCAATTCATCCAAATTGACCTTAAGTTCCCTTCTCCATATAGGATGTGTCCAATCACCGGTTGCCAGTAACCCGATGCCCTTTTTTAAATTCCACTCATACATTTTCGGAATTACCATTTCCGGTGATACTGCCCTTGAGTATTTAGAATGTAATTGTAAATCAGCGATAATCTGCATAAAATAATTTAAAATTTAAAAGTTAAAATTCAAAATTTCAATGCAAAATTAAAAATTATCTAATTTTAAATTTTTAACTGCTCCGCCAGCTGGCGGATTACATTTTGATTTTTGCATTTTACATTGGTTTACTCTTCTATCCATTTTTTAAACTTTACCATAAATTTCCTGGCTTGTTGGGAAAAAGTATCTTTTTTTTGTTTATTTTTGGGAATTTTATACCAACCTCCACCCATTGGATAAGAAAATATTTCTTTAGTAATCGGGCCTTTGGTAAAAATATGCAAAGCTGCAGCAGCATTTTTTTGGATTGATTTAAGTCTGCCTTCCTGACGAAACCTGCGCAAAGAATATGTAACCCTGGGTTGCTTAAACACTTTCATGGAAAAACCGGCATTATTTAAATTCATTGACAGATCCCAATCCTCTGCATGTTTGGTATCTTCCCGAAATCCGTTGATTTTCCAAAATGCGTTACGTTCAACAATAGTATTCCAACCGCCGGCAAAAGGTTTTTCGATAAACACAGATAAATCCGCACCAACATTTACAAATGTAGCAATTACTTTATCATAAAAATTATTACTGTCTGCACGTACGTAAGTAGTTGCGAAAAATGGTTGATGTTTCTCAATTTCTGTTTGCAATCTTTGAAAAAAACGCGAATTTATTTGCACATCTGCGTCAAAAAATATAAAGTAATTTCCGGTAGCTTTTTTAGCTCCCAAATTTCTTTGGCTACTGACATTTTTTAAATTTGTAGCAATAATTTGTAATGAAAAATCTCTTGTATATTTTTTTGCCAATTCAATTGTTCTATCAGTACTACCGCCATCTACTATAATCACTTCATATGGTGCCAATTTTTGTTTACTGATATTTCTTAATAATCTGGGTAAACAAATTTCTTCATTAAAAGTGGGAATGATGACGGATAATTTAGGCTTTTGGTACACATGTCCACCCATGTCATAATTAACATTATTTGAAGTTGGAGCACCTTTTAGAAAAAATCTCATGGTATATATTGCATATTTTTGTATTGTTTTATTTGTACCCTGTTTTCGCATCCTACGTAAAGACATTGTAAGTTTGGGTTTTTTTAAAACATACAATTTATAACCTGCTTTATTTAATCTCATAGATAAATCATAATCCTCATGAAAAGTCAGATCTTCCCTATAACCACCTATAGATTTAAAAGCAGTTTTTGAGATGATTGCATTTCCGCCAACTGCAAAGGGTTTATCAATCAATTTGCTTACTTCAATCATTAAATTTGTCGCAGTCATGAGTATTTCACTCTTAAGCGATTTATCATCCCCTTCAAGCCAGGTAGTCATAAAATCCACCCGGTCGATTTCCAAAGCTTTAACAATTTCTTTCAAGTAATTTTTTGGCACTTGAACATCAGCATCAAAAAATATCAGGTAATCACCGTTGGAACTCTTTGCTCCCAGATTTCTTTGATATGGCAAATTTCTTTTCAAACTGTTAATAACAGTAAGTGAGGGAAGTTTTTGAGAAAATTGTTTGGCTTTTTCCTGTGTTTTATCATCAGAGTATCCATCAACCACAATAACTTCAAAATTTTGATAAGTTTGGTTGGCCAAATCATTTAATAATTCCGGTAAATATTGCTCTTCATTAAGAGTGGGAATAATGACGGAAAAGAATGGTTTTTTCAACATATTGACATTACTTTAGAAAATCAAATTAAATTGTTTAAAACGGGTGACATGAGCGAGGGCATCCCAAACGATTTTTATAAACTAGTCCCGCCAGAATTGGCGGGTAGTATAAAATGAGTTTGGGACACGCGAATGGCAGGACCCGTATTACAATTTCACACAAATTAACTTAATCTGATATTATTGTAACAAATGAAACCTACAATTGCCATTTCAGTAGTAATACCTGCCTATAATGAAGAGCAGTTGTTATCCAAATGTCTAAAGTCATTAACTAATCAAGATTTCCATCTACCTTTTGAAATCATCGTTGTTGATAATAATTCCCGAGATAAATCCAACGCTATAGCGCAGTCTTTCGGAGTTAAAGTTATTAAGGAAACCAACCAAGGAGTTGTCTGGGCCAGACAAAAAGGATTGTTACAAGCACAAGGAGAAATTATTGCCCAAGCTGATGCAGACTGCTATTATCCTTCAAATTGGTTAAGTTTAATTTACAAGCATTTTTCATCTACTGAAGTGACAGCTGTTGGCGGACCTGCAGCGGGAGAATTAAAACCTTACTGGGCATATCTGATTTATAAATTTTCATTTATATTAATAGGAATTATTTACAAATTAACCGGTTATGTAATTTATTTAGGCGGTTTCAATTTGGCTTTTAAAAGAGAAAAATTATTACAGTTAGGTGGCTATCATACATATTTAGACTCCGGAGGTGATGAATGGGATATTTTATGGAGGTTACAAAAAATTGGTAAAGTTGTTTTTGAACCCAAAGCAAAAATTAAATTATCAACCAGAAGATACCGGGTGGGATTTGTCAGATTTTGGCTAATTCATGCTTTTTATTATTATGTGCTTAATTTTGTCTTAGCTAAAATTTTCAAACACCGGTTCATCTATTCTAAAGCCATAAGAAATATCTAAAATTTATTGTTACTTTTGCTTAAAAAACATTTGTTTTATTTCTTTTAGTGTAGTTGTGTCTTGAGGATTTTTGTCACTTCTAAATCTTTCTAATCTGGGAAATCTAAGAGCAAAACCAGATTCTTTGACCTCCCATGCGCCGCCTGTTTTGGTTTTTTGCATTACCCGACCGGCTGTATGGACTGAACTTCTGGTAATGATATCTCCGCTTATTTCAACCACTAATCCCGGTTTTATCCAAGTATCAGGCAATAAAAGTTTGTCCACTTCATAATTTTTGGGCATGTCTGTGATTTTTAATTTCTCTACTTTTTTGGCAAATTCCCGGAATTGTTCATCTGTAAGCCCAGTACCTATTTTTGTTAAAGTCACATATTTATCCTGATTCATGTCATAAACTCCTGTCAAAAACTGACCCACTCCAAAAGTAGTTCTTTTTCCCTCTCCTTTGGTGATTCCCATCACTAAAACATCTATAGTGTCTGATAATTTTTTAT
>Ga0209210_1001225_pt1 | contig 22290 bp, 34 predicted proteins | sample RifGroA1_FD_183991 | JGI IMG/M metagenome (GOLD analysis project Ga0209210, IMG submission 183991) | Contaminated groundwater microbial communities from Rifle, Colorado, USA - Rifle Groundwater A1 (SPAdes) (version 2) | ecosystem: Environmental > Aquatic > Deep subsurface > Groundwater >...
TGTTTCCGTCCAAATTGGCATTCTTTAAAATTACTTTTACATTCGATGGCCCGATGCCATTAATATATCGCAAAGAAAACTCTACTTTTTTATTTTCTGGAATGTCTCTACCGGCAATTCTTGGCATATTATCCTTGTCTTTGTTTGTGCTTAGGATTGGTGCAAATCACAAATAACACCCCTTTACGTTTAACGGTCCGGCAATTCCGGCATCTAGTTTTGATGGAAGCTTGTACTTTCATAATTTACTTTATTTTTAAAATAATTCTACCTAGAGTCTCTTCAGGACTCGCCATAGCTACCCGGACTTTATCTCCGGGTAATAATCTAATCCAATGGATTCGCATTTTACCTGCCAAATGACACAACACAATCTTTTCGGATCCGTTTAACCTGACCCTAAAAGAAGTGTTTGGTAAATTTTCGACGATTACTCCGTCGGATTCAAAGAGCAATGAACTAGGCATTTTTTAAGCAGCTGTTAAAACCACAGGACCGTGGGCGGTAACCGCCACGGTCTCTTCAAACAGCCCTGATATTTTACCATCTGCCGTGGCTATTGTCCAACCATCGTCATTTTTATACACCACCTCAAAATCACCCTGGTTATACATAATCTCAATGGCAATAACCATCCCCGCTACCAATTTTGGACTATGTTCGTACTCTCCCAGCACAAAACAGGGAATGGCCGGCTCTTCGTGTAGTTGGCGGCCTATTCCGTGCCCAGTTAAGGCTCTTACCACACTAAACCCCGCCTCTTCAGTAGTTTCTTGCATGGCCCTGGAAATATCGGCTACTCTTTTACCAATTCGAGCCTGTTCAATAGCCATTTTTAAACCTCTTCTTCCTACTTCCAAGAATTCTTCCCAGTTACCGTTACAGCTTACAGTTACAGATGTATCTGTATGAAATCCTTTGTAGTACAATCCCACATCAATTCCCACCTTGTCCCCGGATTTTATTTTGTAATCGCTAGGAATTCCATGTACTACTGTGTCGTTTATGTTAATACAAGTCGCCCACCTGTATCCCGGCACCATTTTAAAAGATGCTTTTCCCCCGGCTTCCCCAATTAGTCTATCTGCCAATTCATCTAATTGAAGTGTAGTAATTCCAGGTTTTACAGCTTGGACCACTTTGTTTCTAACTTTAGCCAACAACTTTCCCCCTTCTGCCATAGTCTCAATTTCTTTCGTCGTTTTTATTGTCATTTTTGTCATAGTTTTTCTTTTATATCTTTAGCAATTACATCAATTGGTCTTTCTCCATCTATCTCTATTCCTACCCCTTCACTTATTGCCTTTTCAAATACCGGATGAGTTTGCACCCGGTAAATTTTCAACCTTTTCTTAATCGCCTCAGGAGTGTCATCTTCTCTTTCTCTTTTTATCAATCTCTTAACAGTTTCCGCTTCAGAAATTTCAATGTTTAATACATAATCAATTTTTTGCCCAAATCGGGCCAACATATCTTTTAGTTGCTCGTATTGAGCAACCGAGCGGGGATAACCGTCAAAAATAAAACCCGCGTTTTTATGCTTGTTGATGAAATCCCAAGCTATTAATCTCACTAATTCATCGGGTACTAAATTCCCGCTAGTTAAGGCTCTTTTTACTTCCAGTGCGTGCGGGTTATCGGAATTGGCGATACTTCTTAAAATTTTTCCTGCTTCAAAATGGTGTAACCCGAATTCCTTTATCAAAATTTCCGCCTGTGTTCCCTTACCCGATCCTTGAGGCCCAAGTAATATGATATTCATTACACCAAAAACGCATCATAACTTCTAATCGACAGTTGTGACTGCAAGGACTTTACCGTTTCCAAAACCACAGATACCACAATCAATATTCCCGTCCCTCCCAACGAGAGAGTTGGGATTCTAAAGGCTACCTGGACGATGGCTGGCATAATAGCAATGGCACCTAAAAATACAGCTCCGGCCAGAGTAACTCTATTCATTATTCCATTTAAATATTCCACCGTTGCCTCACCTGGTCTAATCCCCGGAACAAATCCGCCATACTTCTTAATTTCATCGGCAATTTTTTGTGGATTAAATACCACGGCCGTATAAAAATAAGTAAACCCAATCACCAGCAAGAAATAAGACAAGTTGTATGCCCAGCCGTTAGGATCCATAAAAGCAACCATCGTCCTGGCCGCATATGCTACCTGCTGATTATTTACATTTTGTAAAAATTGGCCCACCAAAGAGGGGAGAAGTACTAGTGATACCGCAAAAATAATAGGAATTACCCCAGCCTGATTCACCCGCAGCGGCAAGTGAGTGGCTTGTCCGCCATACACCTTACCCTCCCTAATTCTTCTTGCGTACTGAATAGGAATATTTCGTGACGCTTCATTCATAAATACTACAGCCGCAATTAAAACCAAACCCACCCCTACAAATACTGCTAAGTTCCCCAGAGAAAGAGTTTCCAGCGTTACTGCTGTTTGCCCCAAAGTTACCGGCAACCTGCCCACAATTCCTGCAAAAATCAACAGACTTACCCCATTTCCCACTCCATATTCGGTAATCAGCTCTCCTAACCACACAGAAAGTATTGTCCCAGCGGTCATGGTTACAATCAAAGCCAATAAGGAAAATATATCTAGAGTTCCAATTACCGACTGGCTGCGCAGCAATGAATACATGGCAAATCCTTGTAATATGGCAATAGGCACGGTCAACAGTCTGGTGTATTGATTGATTACTTCCCGGCCAAATTCACCTTCTTTTGATAATTCCTCCAGCTTTGGAAACACCATGGTCAAAAGTTGCACAATAATCGAAGCATTAATATAAGGACCCAGCCCCAGCGCAATCAATGAAAAATTAGCCAGCGTTCCACCTGAAAATATATCCAAAAGCCCTAAAAGCTGTGAGCCTGCAAACAGCTGTCTTAATGCTTCCCGGTCAATTCCAGCCACAGGGATATGAGCCAAGAGTCTATATACCAAAAGCATGCCTAAAGTAAACAATACTTTTCTGCGCAACTCAGGCGTACCCCAAACCTTTTTTAGAAATCCCCACACTTTACTCATTACCCTCAATTTTACCACCCGCTTTGACAATTTTCTTGGCCGCACCTGCCGAAATCGGCACTTTAATTACTAGCGCTTGTTTTATCTCTCCTCCGTCCAAAATTTTCACTCTGGTAAGCCCCAAGCTTTTCAAAGTCACCTCTGATTTTGCTGGTAGTCCGGCTAAATCTCCCAGATGTAATATCACTGGTTTTTCATTAGGCTTGAGTTTTCCTTTGCCCCGAAGCAAGGGAATCCTCTTGACCAGAGACTTTTTTGTTTTTGTTCCTTCATATAGCAATGGCACATCTTCCCGGGCTTTTTGTCCTTTATTGCCCCGACTGGAAGTATGACCCCCCTTTCCAGAGCCAATTCCCCGACCCACTCTTTTTTTAGGTCTGGTTATAATTCTTGGTAGCTCATTTATTCTCATAATTTTTCAATCTTTTTAACGCTTCAAAAGTAGCATAAACATTAGACGCCTTGTTATTGGTTCCCAGGATTTTACTCACAATATCTCTAATTCCGGCCGCCTCCACCACAGCCCTAACTGGTCCTCCGGCAATTACTCCGGACCCCGCCGGTGCCGGCTTCAACATTATTTGTGCCGCTCCCAATTTCAATCTTACTTCATGGGGAATAGTCGTCCCGCGGGTGGCAACCGTAATCAGATGTTTTTGTGCATATGAGCTAGCTTTACGCATAGCCGAAGCCACATCAGCTGCTTTTCCTAACCCTACTCCCACCCGGCCTTTTTTATCGCCCACAACCACCAACACAGAAAAATTCATCCGGTTCCCCCCTTTGGTTTTTTTTGATACCCGGTTAATTTGCACCGTTTTTTCTTCAAACTCCTTTGGTTCCTGGCCCATCATAGGTCTGGCAAATGGTCTCAAAATTCCATCCCCCCTTCTCTGGCCGCTTCCGCCAGAATCTTTACTTGGCCATGATAACGGTAAGCTCCTCGGTCAAAAACTATCCTTTTAATTTTTGCTTTCAAGGCTCTCTCTGCTACGATTTTACCAACTTCCGCCGGTTTTTTGCCTCCGGCAGCAGCCAATGTTTTTCCTACAGAGTCATCAATAACCTGTGCCCAAATGTATTTATTTGACCGGAAAACCGACAATCTTGGTCGGTCAGAAGACCCCCGGACCTTATTCCGGGTTCTTACGGCTCGCCTCTGACTGCTCTTTTTATATTTAGTAATCATAATTATTTAGTCGCTCCGGCTCCTGCCTTAGCAGCTTTTCCAGCTTTGCGTTTAATAACTTCTCCTTCGTATTTTAGACCTTTTGCCTTGTAGGGATCAGCCGGCTTTAGTCCCCGGATTCTGGCGGCCATTTCTCCGACCAAGGCTTTGTCAGTTCCAGAAACTGTTATTTTATTCTCCACGACCACAAAAGTCACGCCCGCAGGAGCCTTAACTACTACCGGGTGAGAAAACCCCAAAGACATATTCAGATCACTTCCTGCCACAGCCACCCGGTAGCCAGTTCCAGAAAGCTCTAGAGTTTTACTCCAGCCCAGGCTTACTCCCAGAACCATGTTATTAATAAGTGATCGGGATAACCCGTGCAGGTTTGACAACTTTGCCGTAACTAAAACTTTACCCTCTTCAATCTTTACCTCCACCCCATCCGGCATTACCCATTCCAGCTGTCCTTTAGGCCCCACGACACTTACCCTGTTACCGTTTACAGTTACAGTTACTCCACTTGGTATAGTAATGGGTAATTTTCCTATTCTAGACATATGCTTACCAAACTTGGGCGATAATTTCGCCTCCTACATTTAACTTTTTAGCCTGTTTATCGGACATTACCCCTTTTGGTGTGGACAAAATATTTATCCCCAGTCCTCCTAGGACTCTAGGCAATTTTTTCACTTTGGTGTAAATTCTTACTCCCGGCTTGCTCACTCTTCGGATATCGGTTAAAACTGGAACTTTCCCGTTATATTTTAGAGCTATCACCAACTCATCTTCCTCGCGGGTAATTTTTTCTATAAATTTGTTTTCTTGAAGTACTTTTGCCACTCTTTCTCTCATCGTACTCCACGGCGACCGAACTTCCGAAAGATTAGCTCTATAGCCGTTCTTTATCCGGATTACCAGATCTGATATTGGATCATTTACCATGATGCCTTTTTCACTCCTGGGAGTTCCCCTTTGTGTGCTAATTCCCTAAAGCACAACCGACACAGACCAAACATGCGCATATACGCCCTTGGTCGTCCGCATTTTTGACAGCGGTTTCTAAACTGTGTGCTTAGGTGCACCAAATAACCTTTTTGTTGTTTGACGAGTTTTGATGTTTTAGCCATTTTTCTTAAAAGGCATCCCCATTTCAGTTAACATTTCTCGGGAAGCCTCAGGACTGCCTGCTGTATTTACAATTGTAATTTCCAGGCCTCTGATTTTATCAATTTTTGAGAAATCTATTTCAGGAAAAACAATTTGTTCAGACAGTCCCAATGTATAGTTTCCTGCTTTATCAAACGCCGTCACCGACACTCCCTGAAAATCTCTCACCCGGGGCAGAACGATTGTGAACAATTTTTTCAAAAATCCTTCCATTCTTTTTCCTCTTAAGGTTACAGTCAGACCCACCGAATCTCCTTCTCTTACTTTGAAATTAGCAATAGAAGTTTTTGCCCGAGTTACCTTAGGTTTTTGGCCTGCAATAATGGCCAGTTGTTCAGAAGCCTTAGCCAAGACTCCCTTATCGGTTATGGCTTCTTTTAGCCCAATATTTAGAACTACTTTAGTTATCTTTGGTTTAGCCATTTTATTCATAGTTATTTTTTAGTTTTTGGTTTAATTTTAACTTTGGTATCAATTTCTTGATCACATTTACGGCACACCCTGATTTTTTTGTCATCTAGCAATCTATATCCCACCCGGGTTGGTAATTTACATTTTGGACACACCAAGGCTATATTGCCCACAGGCAAGGGCCTGCTAAGTGTTACAATCTCTCCCGGCTGATTCTCACTTCTTTTTTTAGTGTGTCTTTTATACTGATTCAGCCCAGGAACAAGTACCATCTGCGTGCTTACAAAGACTTTCTCCACCACCCCTTCCCGGCCCCGGTCTTTGCCAGCTGTTACTACTATTTTGTCACCTTTTTTCAGTTTCATATAACCTCCGCTGCCAATGAGGCAATTTTATTAAAACCTGCGTCTTTCACTTCCCGGGCCACCGGGCCAAAAATCCGGCTTCCCCGGGGCTCTCCAGTTTTAGGGTCAATAACCACACCGGCGTTATCGTCAAATCTGACATAGCTTCCGTCTTTTCTCCCCTGTTCTTTTCTGGTTCGGACAATTACTGCTTTGACTACTTCAGAATCTTTTACCGCCCCATTAGAATCAGCCCCGTCAACAACAGCCGTCACCACATCTCCCAAATACCCAAATTTTCTCTTCCAGGCTCCCATTACCTGAATCACCCGCAGCTTTTTAGCGCCGCAGTTATCAGCAGGAACTAGGATGGTTCTTAGTTGTACCATATTTATTTCTTAATAATTTCAATAATTTTCCAGGTTTTCGTTTTTGACATAGGTGGGATTTGCATCATTTTTATATTGTCTCCGGGTTTTGCTCCCAGCTCATCATGGGCATGAAACTTACTGGTCTTCCGTACCCGTTTGTGATAAAGCGGATGAGCTTTAAATCTTACAACTTCCACCACCACGGTTTGTTTCATTTTGTTCGACACTATTTTTCCCATCGTTGCTTTCATACGAGTTTAGTTTTGATAATAGATAACTGTTTGCGCATGACATATGTTCTCTGGTTTTTTAATCTGGCCATATCTAGCAGCTTTTGCAAATCGACAACTCTCACTGCTAGTTCAGCTTTCGTTAAGTTTTTTATTTGAGATTCGAATTTAATCATCTTTAGATATAATTCTGAATTTAAACGGCATTTTGGCGCTGGCTTTAATAAAGGCAGTGGTTGCCAATTCCTTTGATACTCCTGCTATCTCAAAGATAATTCTTCCAGGAGTAATTACTGCCACATAATCGAAAATATCGCCTTTTCCAGATCCCATTCTGGTTCCCAAAGCCTTTTTAGTAATTGGCTTATCAGGAAATACTCTGATCCATACTTTTCCACCCCTTTGGGTATATCTGGTGATAGCTTTCCTGGCCGCCTCGATTTGTTTAGCAGACATCCAGCCCCGGCTCAGAGATTTTAAGCCAAACTCTCCAAAATTCAAAACGCTACCTCGAATGGTAGATCCGGACATATGTCCTCTAAATTGTTTTCGATATTTTTGTTTTTTAGGCTGTAACATTTTTTTCTCCTCTGTTTATCCAAACTTTAACTCCTACATATCCTGACCGGGTAAGGGCTGGAAATTGGGCATAGTCTATATCTTGGCGCATAGTTTGTAGAGGGACTGCTCCTTGTTGGTATAGTTCCCGTCTGGCAATTTCCGCTCCTCCGACCCGGCCCGCAATAAGAATTTTTATTCCCAATGCTCCAGATTGCATAGTTCTTTCCAGAGTTTTTTTGGCTACCCGTCTAGCCGGAAGCCTTTTTTCAATTTGTTCTGCGATTTTTGATGCGACGAAGTAAGCATTTAAATCAGGATTTTTAACCTCCTCTATTTGAGGCTGTTCAATCTTAAAAGTCTGTGGTCCAATGGTTTTCAAAATAAACTTTTTTAACTCCTCAATTCCTGCTCCACCACGGCCAATTACTACCCCAGGCCTAGTGACAGAAATTATTACTTTCAAACTTTTAATCGACCGCTCAATATTCACCTGAGTCACTCCGGCCACTCTCAGTTTCTTCATCAAAGCCGCTCTTAATCTATTATCCTGGTCCAGATAGGTGCGGTACTTCTTAGGATCCATGGTAAACCACTTAGATTTCCACATCGAAGTGGGGGAGAGAGGAATCCTATATGCAATTGGATTTACTTTATGTCCCACGGCTTATTCCTTTCCCTCCAAAATCACAATAACGTGAGCCATTCTCTTCCGGCGGATTCCCGCGTCAAACCTGGCTCCGTGGGCATGTGCATCGCGTCTTTTTAATCTTGGTCCCTCTTCGACTTGTACAGATTTAACTATAAGTGATTCTGGTGATAACTTGAAATTATTTTTTGCATTTCCCATAGCCTGTTGAAACACATCCAAAATTACTTCCGCACCCTTCTTATGCATCAGTTTTAGTTGAGAAATAGCCTCCAATGGTTTTAACCCACTCACAGATCTGGCCACAATCCGTAGCTTTCTTGGGCTGGTTCGTACAAAACTAGCTTTGGCTGTAATCATCATGTTTTGTCCATGGTCCTCTTGACGATGGCCCCATGTCCTCTAAATATTCTGGTGGGGGCGAACTCTCCTAATCGATGCCCCACCATTGATTCGGAAATAAACACATCAGCGAATTTATTACCAGTATGTACTTGGAAAGTATGGCCCACAAATTCTGGAGATATTTGAGATGCCCGAGACCAGGTTTTGATAGGGGATTTTTGCCCACCTGACATTTTCTGCACCTTAGAAAGCAGTCTTGCGTCTACAAATGGTCCTTTTTTGTTTGATCTGGCCATAATTATTTACGCCTTTGTACAATTAACTTGCGTGAGTATTTATACTTTTTTCGAGTTCTGGTTCCTCTTGCAGATTTCCCCCACGGAGTCTTAGGATGCATACCTTCACCAGACCGTCCCTCTCCACCACCGTGTGGATGAGATCTGGGATTTTGAGCGGTTCCTCTAACAGTAGGCCTTACTCCCATATTTCTCTTTCTTCCCGCCTTACCCAGGTTTACATTCTTCCACTCTTCATTGGCGAGTTGTCCGATTGTAGCATAGCTCTCTGGATTAAACCGGCGCACCTCTCCAGATGGTAATTTTATCAAAGCACTATTTTCTTCGAAACCAACTACTACTGCAGCAGCTCCAGCTCCCCGGGCTAATTTTGCACCTTGGCCTGGTCCAATTTCTAAATTATGAATTATAGTTCCTACCGAAATTGATTTTAGCGGTAAAGCATTTCCAGCCGTCAACGGAGCCGACTCCCCGGCCATAACTTTTTGCCCAATCTCCATGCCCACTGGAGCCAATATATACCGTCTTTGTCCGTCAATATATTGAACCAGAGCCAAATTTGCAGTTCGATTTGGGTCATATTCCAAAGATACCACCCGAGCCACAATGTCTCTCTTATCTCTTTTCCAATCAATTTCTCTGTAAAATCTTTTGTGTCTTCCACCTTGGTGATGGGTCGTCACAATTCCAGTGGCATTCCGCCCCGAATTTTTTGCAAGTATCCATGTCAGCTTTTTTTCCATATGTTATTTACTTCCTCCGGTTTCAAATAAATCAATTTTCTCTGACGGATTAATCTGTACGATCGCTTTTTTCCAATCGGATAAATTTACAGTCAATCCCTTTTTTCCTCGGCGCTTACTTTTACCCGGCACAATCATTGTCTGTACGTGGAGCACTTTAACTTTAAACAACTCTTCTACCAACCTTTTAACATCCACCTTAGTAACCTCCACCAGTGTGGCAAATGTATATCTTTTTTTAGCCGCTTCTTTTAGAGATTTTTCGGTAATAATTGGTTTAAGCAACATGGATTTTTTTAATACTGGAAATAACTTCCTTGGTCAAAATTAACTGTTTGTTAGCCAATATCTCATACGCCGACAAACTCTCAGGTCCTCGAACCACAATCTGTCCTAAGTTTCGAACGGCTTGCTTAAACTTAATTTGATCTTTATTCAAAATAACCAGTTTCTTATCTTCAGGCAGCCAAGCCAACTGCTTTGTTTTCCCAGTAGCCTTGTCAGACCCTTCAATAACCATAATTTCATGGGCAGAAGCTTTAGTGGACAGGGCTCCCAAAAGAGCCAACTTCCGCATTTTAGATGAAAGTGACAATTTATAGTTTTGTTCTCCAGATGGGCCGTGGGCAACTCCACCTCCCACAAAAATTGGTGCAGCATAAGACCCGTGTCTTGCTCGGCCAGTTCCTTTTTGTTTAAACATCTTAGCGGTTGTCTTGGCAACGTCTTTTCTGGTTTTAGTTTTTGCAAAAGCTTTTCTTTGATTAGACAACCACACCCTCACAGCCTGAGCTAGAAGCTGAGGTTTTACTTCTACTCCAAATATCTCTTTTGGCAAAGTCACAGCCTCTATTTTTTCTCCTTTGATATTAAAAGTCGCAGCAGTGCTCATAGTTTTGTAATTTGCACAATCGTTCCCCGATGTCCAGGAACGGATCCAATAACTGAAAGTTCTTTTTCGTTTACATCTAAAATTTTAAGTCCAGAAGACACTGTCTTTTCTCCACCCATTCGTCCGGCCATCTTCTTTCCCCTATATACTCGTCCTGGGGTGGTAGTTTGTCCAATAGATCCAGGCGCTCTTTCCCTATCAGATTGACCGTGAGTTCGTGGTCCACCAGCAAATCCATACCGCTTTACTACTCCAGAAAAACCTTTGCCTTTAGAAACCCCCGTAATTGTCACTTCATCTCCAACTGAAAAATCCGCTTCGTGGCTGTTGCGGATTTCTTTTGTTTGGGATTTATGGTCTGTGGTTTGGATTTTAACTATTTTTGCCTCATATCCGTGTTTTTCCACGGTACGTGATCCAGTTTCACTTGTAGGCAAAATAGACAACACCGTCACTCCAGCCCTCTTCCCCTCAGGGGTATATTTAGCCGTCATGCCGATTTTCTTAGCAAAAATTGTATTTAGCATATTTTTGACACAAAAAAAGTGCCCGGAAGGCACTTATTTTCTTGCCGTCCGCACTTACGTTAACCGCAGTATGCGCACTGTAATCTCACAGTGGGGCGATTATACCAGGTTTACATCTTGATCTCAATATCCACCCCTGCCGGCAGTTCCAGATTAGAAAGAGACTCAATTGTTTTTGGAGTTGGATCCAAAATATCAATTAGTCTTTTGTGTACCAGCATCTCAAAGTGTTCCCGAGCATTTTTGTCCACGTGAGGAGAAGAAGTTACTACAATCAATTTTCGATCAGTTGGCAAGGGGAGTGGGCCTGAAACTTTGGCACCTGTTGCCAGGGCTGTTTCCAATATTTTCGCGGCTGTTTGGTCAATGACTCTGTGGTCAAATGACTTCAGCCTCACTCGTAGTCTTCCCTTTGCCATATTAAGGAGCAGATGGTTAAGCGATTATTTTGGTTACGGCACCAGCGCCGACTGTTTTTCCGCCCTCGCGGATAGCAAATCGTAAACCTTCTTCCAAAGCTACTGGGGCGATCAATTTTACTTTTACTTTAGCATTGTCTCCAGGCATAACCATTTCTACGCCAGCAGCCAAAGTGGCTTCTCCGGTTACGTCTGTGGTTCGGATATAGAATTGGGGTCGGTATCCGGAGAAGAAAGCTGTGTGCCGACCACCCTCTTCCTTGGTCAAGACATAAATTTCAGCGTCAAATTCTGTGTGTGGAGTAATTGATCCTGGCTTGGACAGCACCTGTCCACGTTCGACTTGATCTTTTTCTACGCCTCTTAGTAAAATTCCTACATTGTCTCCAGCTTGGCCTTCATCCAATTGTTTTCTAAACATTTCTACACCCGTGACTACTGTAGATTGGGTGGGCTTAATACCCACGATTTCAATAGTATCGTTGATTTTTACTCTTCCGCGTTCAATTCTTCCTGTAACCACTGTTCCCCGGCCTTTAATAGAGAAAACGTCCTCTACAGGCATCAAAAACGGCTTATCCAATTCCCGTACTGGATCTGGAATAAAGTCGTCTACGGCCTTCATCAATTCCAAAATCTTCTCTTCGTATTTAGCATCACCCTCGGTAGCTTTCAAAGCTGATCCGCGGATAATGGGCGTCTTGTCTCCGGGGTAACCATATTTAGTTAATAGTTCCCTAACTTCCATTTCCACTAAATCCAAAAGTTCTGCATCGTCCACCATATCGCATTTATTCAAAAATACTACAATGGCAGGTACGTTTACCTGTTTGGCCAACAGAAGATGTTCACGGGTTTGGGGCATGGGTCCATCTGGAGCAGAAACCACCAATATGGCTCCGTCCATCTGAGCAGCTCCGGTAATCATGTTCTTGATGTAGTCAGCGTGTCCAGGAGCGTCGATGTGAGCGTAGTGTCTCTTTTCAGTTTCGTATTCTTGGTGGGACAGATTGATGGTTACTCCACGGGCTTTTTCTTCTGGAGCAGAATCAATGTCCTCGTATTTTTTGGCTACAGCCATGCCTTTTTTAGCCAGCACCATAGTAATGGCTGAAGTAGTTGTGGTCTTCCCATGGTCGACGTGACCAATAGTTCCAATGTTTACGTGTGGTTTATTTCTGACGAATGTGGCCATAAAGAAAAGCTCTTTCGAACTTGCCCCAATTCTAAACGAAAACACTTTCCCACGCAAGAGGGAAATTTATTTACGAAATTCTATTGTTCCCAAGGAACTGAATCGTCAAACACATCGACTGCAAACCCGGAATTCAAATCGGGAAAATCAACTAAAGCAATAATTTTAGCAACCCTTAACCGATATTTTTCGGCTATATCCTCGATAACATCCACTTCGCTGTCAATTATAAAAAAATTTTTGAAAAGCTCTTCACCCTGTGGTTCACCTCTTGGAAAAAATAGGGTTGTCTGTGCGATTGCTATTGGAGCCAAGACTAAGGGAGTTGTTTGAAGATGGGCCACCTCTAATAATGCGTCGTATGTGGCTTTTGAGTAACCAACAAGTGCCGGAGCGTACATTTTAACAAATAATCCCAATTCTAAATTTTCGGCCTTGATCTTGTTGAAAACAGTCTCTGTCCCCACCCGTTTCCAACTGGCTGGAGGAATAAATGCACCCCAATGTCCTCCATGGCGCAGTTCAGTTCCCAACATCAATTCGCCACGTAATCTATCAGCCTGTTCTTGTGTTAGCTCCGTAGCCATGGCGGAATTATACTCTTTCCTCTATTCCATCGTCGCTTCCGGTCCTTTGTTTCTGAATGCTTTTACAAATTTCTCTGCCAATTTTTCATCGAAACTATCCATTTTTAATATTCTGCCCCACGCTGTCAAGATAACTGGTTTATCAATCGTCGGATTAACCTGAACGATCAGTTTTTTCAGTTCCATTTTCTTTCCCCAATCAGCCAAAACTTGGGCCAGCGAACAATCCGCTTTAAACGATGCACTGGGCGTACTGTCTCCATCTAAATCTCCCTCATCTTCATGCGCGCTCACACTGAGCGCTGAGGGCTGCGGGCTGAGGGCTATCGCACAATTATAGTGGACGACGACGTAGCCATGTTCTAATGAGTGGATTAATTTATATTTATCTTGAGCAGTGTCATAAACTCCCGGTCTGATCCAATCTGGATCATGCGGGCCGGAAGTTGGAGGATTTGAATTATATTGAAAAGTCTCCAGTTTAGTTTTTTCCCAATGTTCTCGACCCTGATCTTCTACTGCTTCTCCTGGCAATTTTCCAGATCCAGAGACCATCCAAATTCCACCTCCAATTAAAACCACTATCCCAATAATCCACTTAAGCATTAGGAGCGATCTTACCAGATTTAGCGATGATGTTCTCGGCGATATTCTTGGGTACTTCTTCGTAATGGGACGGCTCCATATAATATGTTGCCCGGCCTTGGGACATAGATCGCAGCTTGGTCGAATACCCCGATAGTTCAGCCAGTGGCACATAGGCATTTACTATTGTTAGATTCCCTCTCTTATCTGTTCCCAAAATTTGTGCCCGCTTACTGGACAAATCTCCAATTACATCTCCCATATATTCTTCCGGGGTAGATACTTCCACCTTCATAATTGGTTCCAGCAGGCACGGGTCGGCAATTTTTACTCCGTGTTGAAAAGCCATCGATCCGGCAATTTTAAAGGCCATTTCCGAAGAGTCCACATCGTGATATGACCCATCATAAAGGGTAATTTTGATATCTACGGCTGGAAATCCTGCCAACACCCCATTTTCCATGGCCTCGACAATGCCCTTTTCAATGGGCGCGATAAATTCAGAAGGGATAGCTCCGCCCTTAATGGCGTCTTCAAATTCAAATCCAGCTCCCCTGGGAAGTGGTTCAAGTTTAATCCAGCAATGACCATACTGTCCGCGTCCTCCGGACTGTTTAATATACTTTCCTTCGGCCTCAACCGCCTTTTTAATAGTTTCTTTGTAAGCCACCTGCGGAGCTCCAGTTGCCGCTTCCACTCCAAATTCCCGTTTCATCCGGTCGACCAAGATTTCCAGATGCAGCTCTCCCATTCCGGCGATAATGGTTTGTCCGGTTTCGTGGTTAGATTTAATCCGAAAAGTTGGGTCTTCGTCAGACAGTTTATTTAAAGCCAACCCCATTTTTTCCTGGTCTTGTTTTGTTTTTGGCTCAATCGCCAGGGAAATAACCGGCTCTGGAAAAGTTATGGATTCCAAAATGATGGGAGAACTTTTTTCGCACAAAGTATTTCCTGTAGTTGCTTCCCGCAGTCCTACCAGCACTACAATCTCTCCCGCATAGGCCGTATCAATTTCCTCCCGTTTGTTGGCGTGCATCAGCAGCATGCGCGACATCCGCTCTTCTTTGTCTTTCGAAGCGTTATAAATTGCTTGTCCTGCCTTTAGTGTTCCTGAATAGATTCTTACATAGGTAATTCTTCCTACGTGCGGATCGGTTTGGATCTTAAATGCCAGTCCGCAGAACTTTTCTTCATTAATAGTTTTTCTTATTTCTTCTGCCCCAGTTCTTGGGTTTAATCCTTTGACATGATCCACGTCTACTGGGCTAGGCAAATACTCGACTACTGCGTCCAATAGTGGTTGCACGCCCTTGTTGCGCAGTGATGCTCCTGCGTACATGGGTACTAATTTGTAAGCAATCACGGCTTTTCTTAAAGCTACTTTCAGCTCGACAATATTGGGTTCTTCACCGGCCAAGAATTTATTGAGCAAATCGTCGTCAGTTTCTGAGATTTGTTCAATCAATTTTGTCCGCCATTTTTCTACCACCTCTTGCATATCAGCCGGCACTTCTTCTTCCACAAACTTGGCTCCCGTTTCGTCGCCTTGCCAAATCAAAGCTTTTCTTTCCAAAAGTAAAACGACGCCCTTAAAAGAATTTTCCGCGCCAATTGGATATGCCATCACCGCCGGGTTTGCTCCCAGTCTGTCAATTACCGCTTTCACCGTGCCTTCGAAATTGGCTCCCAGTTTATCCACTTTGTTTACAAATATGATCCGCGGCACTTTATATTTGTCTGCTTGCCGCCACACGGTTTCCGTTTGTGATTGCACTGTTTCTTCCGCATCCAACACGGTTACTGCTCCGTCTAGTACCCGCAATGACCGTTCCACTTCTGCCGTAAAGTCGACGTGTCCCGGAGTATCGATAATATTAATCCGGTAAGAGCCGGTTTCGATAGGAGAGTTGGGATCGTTTACTGTCCAGAAGGTTGTCGTTGCCGCAGATACAATCGTGATGCCTCTTTCTTTTTCTTGCTCCATCCAATCCATTTGTGTGTCGCCTTCATCAATATCCCCGATCTTGTAACTCTTTCCGGTATAAAACAAAATCCGTTCAGTGGTGGTAGTTTTTCCCGCGTCAATGTGGGCAATTATGCCAATGTTGCGTACCCGATCTTGCGGCACTATTCTATTAGTAGTTTTTATATCAGCCATAGTTGGATTTTATCCTGAGCAACGTCGAAGGACAAAAAAATAAAGCTTCAGAGCTTTACCAAATTTTAACAGAGTGTTGAATCTACTACAATAGCTGGTAGAATCCTCCCGTGGCCGGTTTCATATCTCAAACCATTATGACCGTTGACAAAAACTATCTGGCATTTTACAAATCGACTCAAAACTTAGCTGATAAAAAAGATTCAACTCAATAGCCAAAAAGGTAGCGGCCCGTTCTTTTTACCGGCTCCCAAAACAAAGCTATAATTACCACAACCAGCCCTCCAGCAATAATCCATTTCAGTAAGTCCTCATTATTACTCAACTTTTCCATGCGCGAAGTATATCACAACTACTCTAGAATACTTAGCAGTCTTGGGGTAGAATTGCTACTAATATATGGCCGCCAAAAGAGATTATTACGATGTCTTAGGTGTTTCCAAGTCGGCGTCTGATGTCGAGATTAAATCTGCCTACCGTAAAATGGCCATGCAATGGCACCCTGACAAAAATAAATCAGTAGATGCTGAGGCCAAATTCAAAGAAATCAACGAAGCATATCAGATTCTCTCCGACCCCAAAAAGAAAACCACTTACGACCAGTTTGGTCACACTCCGCCCGGTGGATTTCCCGGAGGAAGCGGTGGACCGGGCTTTGGTGGCCAGCAAGGTCCTTTCCAATATTATTATTCAACCGCTGGTGGGGGAAATCCCTTTGGCGATATGGGTGATCCCTTTGAGATCTTTGAACAATTTTTCGGTGGATCAAATCCTTTTGGCCGCAGAGGTCCGGCCAAACCCCACTATTCCATTAGGATTCCTTTCAAGCTCGCCATCTCCGGTGGTACCGAGACGGTGACCATAGATGGTTCGCGCCATACTATTAAGATTCCGGCCGGTGCTGATACTGGTACTCACCTGCGCTTTACAGAATTTGACGTTACCTTTGAAGTCCAGCCGGACCCGCTTTTCCGCAGAGAGGGCGCAGACATCTATATAGATCACAAAATTCCCTTTACTCTGGCCATTCTTGGTGGTACGACCGAAGTTCCTACTTTGGAAAAAGAACTGGAACTCAAAATCCGTCCCGGTACTCAGCCTGGCACCATGGTTAGATTATCTGGTAAAGGTGCTCCCGTTTTGCACGCCTTAAGTAGGCAATCCCGCGGTGATTTCTACATTCGCCTCATCATCGATCTTCCCGCCCATCTCTCCCGTCGCCAAAAAGAACTATTGGAAGAATTTGATAATATTTAACAATGCCAGACGAAGCAGATAAAGATAGCTCTTTTGAAGTTAACGATCAGACTGAATCCTCAATCGGACGATCTATAAGGGAATTTACCAAAGCCAGATTTTCAAGAAAAATAGTACAAGATGCTCGAGCCGTCATATGGAACGGACGGTCCCAACCTGGATCTACGGAAAAAGAAGTAGCCCAAGAAAAAACTCAGCAAATTAACGGAACCTTATTAGATGGGGCAAGACAACTTTTAGGATATAACGACACCCTTTTAGCAAGGTTACACACAGAATGTGATCTTGACACCGTGTTAGCAGCAGTCATTTGTAATTCCTCTCCATCCACAGATTATCAATTTGGGGTAGAAATAAAATTAACAAATGAAGACATACAAAGAGAAAATAAAACAAGAGAATTAAAGGCCATAATTAAAGACAAAGTCGCGAAATTAGCCCAAGGAAATAAAGAACACAAGTGGGATTTGGAAGAATTAGAAAGACATCTAGGTTTAGGATCAGCACTCTTGCTGGTGTCAGCAAAACATTCAGAAAAAATTAATTGGGCAGATTTAGAAAAATATTTATACAACTCAGATGAACCTGATGGTATATTAAAAATTATAAAAGCCGCAATAGCCGGGAAACTTGTCAAGGTTCCCCCAGGTGAAGACGTGGACTACACTTGCCATAAATTAAAAAAATTGGTCGGAGAAACCAACGCCCAAACCCAAACGTCAATCAAACTCAAGAGAAGATTTCACTCAGAAGATGCCACTCTTATTCCTCGCGGTTCGACAGAAGTTGCATTTCAATCCTTAGGGATCTCTCAAGAGAACCTTCACCAAACACTAGAGTTTCTCATCAACGCTTCAGGTACAGAAACGAAACTTTTTGCCATTCTCTGTTTAGGAATAGATTTCGCCCAACTTCCCGCCAAACTTCGTTCTTGGTTTGAAGACAAGGGTGTATTGGAATTACCTTGTCAATTGTTACCGCATCCATCCACTGCCGTGAGTTTTTGTGTCGAAATCGATAATGGTATTCTTACCGATCTAGAACAGAAATTTGGAATTCAGTCAGTCCAGCGATTTACTCGAGAAGACACTATAATATCAAGCTTTTTAAACCCTTCTACGGGAGTTGTATCCGATCTTCCATCGGGTGACGAAAGTGTGGCGATAATAGATCCAATTATGTGGTGGACAAGTCATAGTTATCTAACAGCAACATCGTACTTAGTGGGAAGGGGAAAATCAGGACCAATTCTAGTACCATTCCAACCAGGAAACGACACTGTCTATGTGACAGCCAGAGACGCTCTGAAAAATTCTTTTGACAATCCCAACCAGACAATTGGGGTTTCTCTCCCTAGTTTGTTTCAAAGCCACATACCGCCCATAATGGGTTCATATGTAGACATAATTAAACATTCAAACAATCCTAGCGGGTCTGACACTTCCAATTAAAGTATATTTACCTGTCTCTCTGCCATCTAGATCTATGTCATATAGTCTAAATTCCGTCCTCGAAGGATCCATTGGTTCGCCTAGTACAAAAGCTTGCTTAACCACGCCAGACTTTCCACTATCAGCAAAATTTATAACAGCATACATCGGAATATTGATGATCTCTTCACCTTTTCGTAATTGAACTCCCTTCTCATCAGATCTCACTTCAAACGACCATTGTGGTCTTTGGGGTTCCGAAGCAATGGGTACATCAGGTCCAGGCACAACTCCATTATATCAAATCTCTTCTGGCAGAATTGAATCAAACCTGGTAAAATTGCGCAGTTATGGCCAATGTTTTACAAGCACGAACAGAATTTGCCTCTGCCTTAAATCAGGTAGCACATGAACGCAACCTGGATCCTCAAGTTGTCCTCGATACCATTAAACAAGCTATTATCGCCGCTTTTCGTAAAGACCACCCCGATCAATATGATGAAACTAAAACTTACGACGTAGATTTAGACTCTCAATCCGGCGAAGCCATAATCTATGTCATCGACGGCAAGAAAAAAACCAACATCACTCCGCCCGGTTTTGGCCGTATTGCTACCCAAACCGCCAAGCAGGTCATCCTGCAAAAAATCCGTGAAGCCGAAAAAGAAGCTGTAGTAGGCGAGTACGAGAAACGCTTGGGAACTTTAGTTTCCGGCATGATTCTTCGCTTTATTGGTAACGAAATAATTGTTGATATTGGCAAGGCCGAAGCCATCATGCCCCCTTCAGAACAAGTCTATTCCGAGGACTACCACATTAACCAGAGAATGACCTTTTTCTTAGATAGTATCCGCGAATCTCTCCGTGGCAAAGAAATTGTCGTTTCCCGGGTCAACACCGGTCTTATCAAAGAGCTTTTCAAACGCGAAGTTCCTGAGGTAAATTCCGGAGCAGTAGAAATCAGAGCCATTGCTAGAGATCCCGGATCCCGTTCTAAAATTGCCGTTTACTCCAATCAATCTGGTGTCGACCCGGTGGGCTCTTGTGTTGGCCAAAAAGGTGTCCGTGTCCAAGCTGTCATTGGTGAGCTTAATGGCGAAAAAATCGATATAGTTCAATTCAGTGAAGAGACAGAAAAATTCATCGCCTCCGCTCTTTCTCCTGCTACAGGCCTAGTTGTAAAAATCGACGTCAAAAAAGCCACCGCCGAAGTTACCGCTCCCGCCGATCAACTTTCCTTAGCCATTGGCCGTGAAGGTCAAAATGCCAAACTCGCCGGCCGTCTTACCGGATATCACATTGATATCAAAGGAGACAAAGTACGAGTCCCAGACGAAGTTCCAGCTGAAGTTCCAAATGAATAAAAAATATAATGCAACAAAATCGTCCGCCAATTGTCGTAATTTTGGGCCATGTTGACCATGGCAAAACTTCACTTCTTGACGCTCTAAGAAAGACCAACATTGCCACTCGTGAAGCCGGGGGCATCACTCAATCCACCCGTGCTTTCCAATTACAGTCACCAGTTACAGTTACGTTTATAGACACTCCTGGCCATGCTGCCTTTTCGCAAATGCGCACTCGAGGAGGCCAAATTGCTGACATTGCCATTTTAGTAGTCTCCGCCGTCGATGGGGTCATGCCCCAAACCAAAGAATCCATTGCCACCATCAAGGAATCTGGCATTCCCATGATTGTGGCCATCAACAAAATGGATCTCCCCGGAGCATCTGCCGATACCATCAAGGCTCAATTGACAGAAAACGAGGTTTTAGTCGAAGGCTACGGAGGAAATGTACCCACCGTTCCCATCTCAGCCAAAACCGGCGCCGGTTTACCAGATCTTCTGGAAATGATAGCTCTAGTCTCCAGTCTCCAGTCTCTAGTTTCAGATCCTTCCGGGCCTCTCGAGTGCGTTATTCTCGAGTCTCACTTAGATGCTCGCCGTGGTCCCATAGCCACAGGGATTGTTAAAAATGGTACCTTAAAAACCGGCCAAGAACTATTTTTGGATAAATTGGTTGGCAAAGCCAAAGCTTTGATTCCCTCCATTGCCCCCCCATCCACCCCCGTAGAAATTCTTGGCCTCACTTCCGTCGTTCCCGTCGGCTCAATCCTTACTTCTTCTGCTCAGTCTCAAAGCATAGTTTCTAAAGTCAAACGCGCATCTTCCAATCACACAATTTTAAACATCATCTTAAAGACCGACGTTTTAGGTTCACTTGAAGCCATTACTTTTTCTCTACCCCCTGAAGTCAATCTCATTTCTTCATCCACTGGAGACGTTACCGAATCCGACGTGCTGTCTGCTTCCTCCACCAATTCTCAAATCATTGCTTTCAATGTTAAGATTCCCGCCTCTTCTGCTAAATTAGCCGATGTCGACAAAGTCAAGATCCATACATTTAATATCATATATGAGCTTTTAGATGCTTTAGACAAACTGGTTCATCCTCAAAGTCTGGAAACTATCGTAGGCGAAGCTCAAATTCTGGCTGAATTTAAAATTGATGCCCTCCGTGTTGCTGGTTGTAAATGTACTTCCGGTGAAATTTCCAAATCCAATACCATTAAGATTGGGGACAAACAAGCCCGCATCAAATCTCTCAAAATGGGCAAAACAGAGGTAGAAAAAGTCAAAACTGGTCAAGAGTTTGGCGCTGTATTTTCGCCGGCTGTTGACTTTAAAGTGGGTGAGAATATAATCGCGGTCATCACCAATGGCTAAACCCGATACCAACCAATTCAAGGGTTTATTGGATTCTGCTCATTCAGTAGCCGTTCTTCTTCCCAAAAATCCTTCTTTTGATGCCGTAGCCGCAGCTCTTTCTTTAAAACTTAGTCTCGATCAATCTGGTAAACCCACCACTGTCGCTTGTCCGGAAGCCCTAACGGTCGAATTTCACCGCCTAGTAGGAGCCGATTCCGTCAGCTCGCATTTTGGCAGCCGCAATCTAGTCATCACTTTCCCCGGTCAAACAGAAATTGTGGACAAAGTCTCTTACAATTTAGATGACAAAGGCGAACTTAATTTAGTTATCACTCCCAAACCCGGCACTCCCGGTATCGATTACAAACGCTTGAATTTCGTCTCTGGCGGCTCTCAAGCAGACTTGGCCATCGTTTTTCCGGGCGCCGAAATTCCCGAAATCCTGGCTCAAACCAAGCAATTTGCCATCGCTGGCTCCGAAGACACAGCTATTATTTTAGAAACTCTCAAATTGCCCGTTAGTTCCGACGTGGCCTCCAATCTTCTGGCCGGAGTAGAAAAAGCCACGGCCAACTTTACTCAAAACACCACAGTAGACACTTTTGAAGTGGCTGCCGTCCTCATGCGCCACGGGGCCCGCCGTCACGATACAGTTGAGGCCAGCTCATATCCTCCCGGATCCATTCCGACTTCCGACGCTCCGACTAATCCGAGCCCCGACTGGTACGCTCCCAAAGTATTTTCCGGCACCACCGTTTCATAATTTGTGTTATAATACCAAACAGTAAGAGACATTAACGAGAGTTTGTTAAGTTATTAACTCACTCCCGCCCTATCTCTTCATATTTTATTGCATATACCCCAATTGTCCCCTCTTAGATTAAGAGGGGAAACCCCGAAGGGGAGGGGTGATACTAATTATGGCACTCGATACTAAATCCAAAGTAGAAGTCATCAAAAAATTTGCCCAGGGCAAAGGGGACACTGGTTCTCCTGAAATTCAAGTGGCTCTTCTTACCGAAAAAATCGCCAAACTAGTAGAACATCTTAAGCTGCACAAAAAGGACGAACATTCCCGCCGGGGCCTGCTCTCCATGGTCAACAAACGCCGTCGTTTACTTTTCTACTTGCAGAAAAAGGAAGTAAAAAGGTATAATGACCTTGTTAAAAAATTAGGTTTATCAAAATAAATCA
>Ga0209210_1001230_pt1 | contig 22232 bp, 18 predicted proteins | sample RifGroA1_FD_183991 | JGI IMG/M metagenome (GOLD analysis project Ga0209210, IMG submission 183991) | Contaminated groundwater microbial communities from Rifle, Colorado, USA - Rifle Groundwater A1 (SPAdes) (version 2) | ecosystem: Environmental > Aquatic > Deep subsurface > Groundwater >...
ATCAGCACCCGGAAAAACTTATTCCGTACTCGATAATGCGGCTTATGGAAGGGAAGCCGATAGCGATATACGGCGACGGGCTCTATGTGCGCGACTGGATCCATGTTGACGACCATTGCTCGGCGCTTGTACTCGCATTACTGCGCGGAGAGCCAGGAGAAGTTTACAATATCGGCGCCGATGATGAAATAGATAATCTCACGCTCGCGGAGCGCATTCTGCGTTATTTTAATATGGATAAGTCGGCTATAACGTTTGTAAAGGATAGACCGGGACACGACCGCCGGTATGCTATTGACGCCTCTAAAGTAAAAAAAGAGTTGGGATGGGAGCCGGTGCACTCACTCCGCTCGTCGCTTGAGCATACCATCGATTGGTACACAAAAAACGCCGTCTGGGTGCGTCGGGCACTCGCCCGTGCCGGCGTGGCCAACCCGCATATCTAGTGCTAAACTCGAGCCTATATGAAATTGAGATACCCGAAGCATCATCTAGTCAAAACAGGGCCGATTACGCGCTGCCAAATATGCAATTCGTTTAAGTTGCATACCGTTCTTGACCTTGGGCATCAGCCGCTCTGCGACACCCTGCTTACTAAGAGCATGCTGAATGAAGCCGAAAAGACATACCCACTGCGCATGATATGGTGCGAGTCCTGCACCGGCGTGCAGATAGATTATTGCGTCGACGGGAAGGATGTCTATCATCCGGGGTATCCGTACCGGAGCGGCATTTCCAAGCCCTTGGCCGACTATCAACGGCTGATTAGCCACTCGCTCATCGAAAAATATAATTTAAATAAAAATGACCTCGTCATTGATATCGGCTCCAACGACGGCACGCTGCTCAGCGGTTTTAAGAAGAAGGGCATCAGGACGCTGGGCGTCGAGCCGACCAATATCGCCAAGTACGCGAACGCGCACGGCATTAAAACGCTTCAGTCTTTTTTTGATATAAAAACCTCCGAAAAAATAAAGAAAAAATACGGCAAGGCAGCGGTCATTACCACGACGAATGTCTTTGCCCACATGCAGACCATCGGTGAAGTTATCATGGGCGTCTACAACCTACTGGAAGATGACGGTGTGTTTATTTCTGAAACGCACTATCTGCTCGACGTTATAAAAGGCGGTCAATTTGACACTATCTATCATGAACACTTGCGGACGTACTCACTGCGGTCACTTATGGCTCTCTTTAAGCAATACGACTTTACCGTGACCGATGTGGAGCGCGGGAGCCGATACGGCGGAAATATCCGCGTGCACGTCACTAAAGGCAAGGGGCGTACGGTAAGCAAAAATGTCACAAATCTGCTGAAAGAAGAAAAAGCCGCAGGGTTGGGCAATATACAAACGTATGAAAAATTCGCTCGGCGCGTCAAGGTGGCACGTCTGGAGTTCATGGACTTTCTCATCAAGACCAAAAAGTCGGGGAAGTCGATAGTGGGCAAGTCATCTCCCGGGCGAGCCGTAACACTGCTTAACTACTACGGCGTTGATAAGGAGATGATTCCTTATATCGCCGAAGTCGATAAGGGCCTTAAGATAGGCATGTATCTGCCGGGCAAACATATACCCATCGTGCACGAGCGCATACTTTTTAAAGATAAGCCCGCGTATGTGGTAATGCTCGCGTGGCACTACGGCGAGTTTATTATGAAGCGGTTGAAAAAAGCGGGACTTAAATCCGACTTTGTCATACCTCTGCCCGACTTCCGCATCGTTAAAAACTCAAAAGTATAGCGTGTTTAACATCGGCATCATCGGTTCCGGTTTTGGCGCGGTTGGGCTGCTCCCGGCTTTTAAGTCGGTTAAAGGCTGTAGGGTTGTCGCTGTATGCACTAACCGCTCACAGTGGCCCGCACTCCTTAAGCGGGCAGACCTCGATGCCGTTGCTATTGCCGTTCCGCCGCAGGCGCAGTACCTCATTGCAAAAGCAGCTGTAAAAAAAGGGCTGCACGTGTTTGCTGAAAAGCCGCTTACTGCTACAAGCGCGCAGGCGCGGGAGTTATACGCTCTGGCTCGCAAGAAAAATATTACGCACGGCATTGATTTTATATTTCCAGAAATTGCCGAGTGGAAGAAGGTCAAACAGCTACTCGACTCAAAGCGGTTCGGCAAGCTGAAGCACATCTCGGTGCAATGGGAATGGCAGAGCCGTGATATATGCCTTAGGCGGTGGTCGTGGAGAACTAAAATTAAAGAAGGCGGCGGCGCGCTGTCTTTCTATTTTTCTCACGGTTTATATTATCTTGAAAATTTTGCCGGTAAAATTATCGATGCCGAAGTTTTGTTCTTGTACGCAAAAGGCAATCCGTATGACGGAGAGTCTGGCTTTGATTTGAACTTAAAATTTAAAAAAGGAGTAACGGGTAGCGTGCATCTGTCGTCCGACTCTCGCGGTCAAGTATCGCACAGGCTTGTCTTTATATGCGAACGCGGTGTAATCGTGCTCGAAAATAAAGACGCGGTAGTTGACAATTTTATCGTCAAAACATACAGCGCCGGTGGAGAGAATCGCGTGAAAGTGCCAAAAGATAAGCAACTAAAAAAAGAAGACGAACGGGTAAAGATTGTAAGGATACTTGCAAAAAGGTTCGTCCGCGCGTGTACGCGCCGGCAGCAGATGGCCCCCTCTTTCGCTGAAGGCTTGCGCGTACAAGAGCTCATAGATAGGATAAGGGCATGAAAGCGGTTATTTTAGCCGGCGGCACCGGTACCAGGCTTCACCCGTTGACTCTTGCTGTAAACAAGCACCTATTGCCTGTGTTTGATAAGCCGGTGATTTATCACGCTATTGAAAAACTGGTTGATGCCGGTATATCAAAAATCATGATTGTAACGTCGCCGCACCATATCGACTCATTCGTGAAGCTTCTCGGCTCCGGACAGCATTTCAGGTCTAGAACAAAAAAAGGGAAACAGATACAGATAGTGTATGCAATACAAAACGAACCAAGCGGCATTGCCCACGGACTGTACTTTGCCGAGGATTATATAGGTAATGATAACTGTGTGTTGTTCCTCGGAGATAATATCATTATGGATAACATCGCTCCCTCTATAAAGAAATTCAAAAAAGGCGCGTCGGTCTTTTTGAAGAAAGTCCGTGATCCGGAGCGGTTTGGCGTTGCAACCATCGATAGCAAGGGTAAGGTAACTGGTATCGAAGAAAAACCGGTAAAGCCTAAAAGCAATCTCGCGGTCACTGGGCTCTATATTTATGACAACACTGTTTTTAAAAAGATCCGGCAGATCCCAAAGAGCAAAAGGGGCGAATATGAGATTACTGATTTGAACAATTTGTATATTAAGGAAGGTACTCTGAACTCGCATGTTCTAAAAAAAGAATGGTTTGATATCGGTACCATACATAGCCTCCACGAAGCGTCGGTATTTATGAGGAAAAAGTCAAACAATGAAAGAAAAATCTGATATTTCCATTGTTGTTTTAAATTACAACACCTCTGACCTGCTTAATGGCGCGCTCCGCTCTATAGCGTCTACCGCGGGTGATTTGAAAATAGAGGTGACGGTTATTGATAATGCGTCGTCTGATGGCGGATTTTCTCGCGTTGATTCTGTGTACAAAAGTGACGCGCGGTTTAGGTTTGTGCAGAACGAAAAAAATGCCGGGTGGGCAACGGTAAATATAATGCTTGAGACAAAAGGAAGATATATATTGACCCTCGACCCGGATGCAGTGCTCCACACGGGCGCCATGCAGGCTCTGGTTGCATTTATGGACAGCACTCCAAATGCCGGTGCCGCTACCGCAAATTTGCGCAATAAGGACGGCTCGGCGCAGATGTATTATCGCCGGATAATGACGCCGGCATTTTTCTTTTTTACCACCCTTATTGGAAGAATTATCGATAAGTATCTGCTCGGGTTGCGCTACTTTAAACGCTACCGGTACGACGGATTGGATGTAAGCCGCGTCTGCGAAATAGAGCAGCCGGCTATACCGTGCCTCATATGGAGGAGGGCCGCGGTCGGCGACTGTATTATTGACCCAAGGCTCGCGTTTCAGTTTACGGATGTAGACATGTGCAAACGGCTCTATGACCTCGGATATAAGATATATCTCGTTCCGGACGCCGTAGCGACCCATCTTAAATCAACCTCTTACGGCAGGAGGGACAGTTCTTGGCGGCGGCGCGTGTACAACCGCAGTATCAAGTTTTATTTTAGAAAGCATTATCCGGCGTTTTTTCCTCTCTTCTACGCCATTTTTGCCGTTGACCAAGCGCTTCGGGCGCTGTTGCGATACAGTACGTTGCGCGAGCCGCTGCGGTAACTATACCCGTTCCATAACTGTTACAATCATAATGTCTCCGCGTAATGAAAAAAATATTATATTCCTTTCAGAATTGAAGCACGCAGACCTGCTTGCAGGATTTCTCTCACAGCATCCAGATTTGCAAAAAGAGGGGTATCTGGCGATTTCTTTAGATGCAGAAATAGAACACGCTCTGAGTGAAAAAAAAATACCGTTCCGGTCTGGCAGAGACTACCGTACCCGCACCACCGAGCCGATGACTCTTGGTGAAAAATGGCTTACCGATCTATTCGATGACGAACGATGGAAGTTCTTCAGTTACCGCGGAGTATCGCTCTCGCGCCTTTATTTCTTTCCTATACAGGCGTACCTTACCCCGCTTATCTATTATTTTGATATCGTTGCAAACGTTCTTACGCGGCATTCCGGGCTCACGCGATGCATTGTATTTCCTTCGACAACAGTGGTGCCGCCGCGCGGGTTTTGCTTAGAAGTTCACAGTATTAAAACAGTTGTCGACGTGGTGACGTATCTGTCGGAAAAAAACGGCATAGATGCGCTCATTCCAGAAATTGCGTCGCCGATGCGCGCGCAGACATCTGCCGCGTCCTTTAAAGCCAAACAGATGTTGTTCAGTATTGGCTTAGGTCTTTTAAATACGGCGGTCTCGTGCGCGCGCCGCAAGCGGAGCCTGCGGATACTCGCAAGCGATTATTGGGATAATCTTGAGCCGTACCTAAAAACTATCGATTCGACCGAAGTTTTTCTTCTTGACAGAAGGCAGGCGTTTCATGCGGGTATTTTTAATATCTGGAGGTTTCGCATGCGTTTTGTGCATATGGACTCGTACGCAAGCGGCGCTTTTTCTGAAAGAGATACCGCTCTAAAAAAAATTATAGATACGTGGCAATCAATCAAAAATGACTCTGCCATGCCGGCGTTTCTATTTCGGGGTTTTTCTCTACAGCCCTTAATGGTTAAAGCACTCGACACGGTCGTTGCCGATGTTGTCTCGCACGTTCTGAAAGACATTGACGATACCTACCAGCTTTTGGCGCGGGTGAAGCCCGATGTAGTTGAGTTGCGCTCGACAATGAGCGGCCAGACTCATTTTGTTATTCTTGCGCGGGTTGCGCGTGAGATGGGAATACCATCTCTGGAGATGCAGCACGGAATAGAGTACTACGGTCCCGGGTCGATGGACCGGCGGCACAGCGCTGAACACATGGGCGTATACGGGTCCATCACGCAGAGAGAGCTTCAAACGGCGGAAGATTCAATCACTACCCATGTTGTAGGGTCTCCGCGTTTTGACGTTTACGCGTCTATTGCTGAAACAGATCGCGCAAAACCAGATGTTTCGCGCGCCGGCCTGACGGTGCTTTGTATCGCGCCGCCAATTAAGCCCGGCACAATTGACACTTACGATATTGAAGAATACTTTTCCGCCATTGCCACGGCCGCGCGTGGATCGGAAAACGTTTCAGTGGTCGTCAAACTAAGGGCGGGGTACTCCAGACAGTCTTTTTATGAAACAGCAATATCCCGCGCATTTGAAGGAGTGCCGTACGCAATAGCTCAATTCGAGCCTCTCGCAGAAGTTTTTTCACGAGCGGATATCGTAGTGTCTCATTATTCGACCACCACGCTCGAAGCGTTGCAATGCGGCAAGCCTCTTATCTACTTCGGCGTTTCTCCGGGGTTTGAACTTATGGCTGAATATCACCTGGCTCCCTACGTGCAAAATGGCGCGTTGGTAATCTCAAAGACTATAGAAGAACTTGAGTGTAGCATGCATACGCTCGCGAAAGATCCGAAAGCGCGCGAACACATGTCCCGCGCGGCTACCGTCTTTCTCGAAAAAGAGTACGCTTTCGACGGCAAGGCGAGCGAGCGTGCCGCGGCGCTCATTACCTCGCTCGCGTTTGTAAAACCGCGATAGGGGCTATGATAAGCATATGCGCGTTATTGCACGGCTTGATATAAAAGGTCCCAATGTGGTCAAAACGGTGCGGACCGAGGGCCTGCGCGTTGTGGGGGCGCCCAAGGACCTTTCCGAGCGCTACTACGCGGAGGGCGCGGACGAGCTGGTGTACATGGACATCGTCGCGAGCCTCTATCAGCGCAATCTGGACTTCGAACAGCTCAAGTCTGTGTCCGAGAATGTTTTTATTCCGCTTACCGCCGGCGGCGGCATACGTTCGCTCCACGACATAGGGATGGCGCTTCGCTCCGGCGCGGATAAAATAGCGATTAACACCTACGCCATAAAAGATCCGGAATTCATCCGCAAAGCCGCGGAAGTGTACGGGCCGCAATGTATTGTTCTCTCCGTCGATGCAAAAAAGACGGTGGATGGGAAGTGGGAGGCATTGACCGACGGCGGCAGAGAGCGCACCGGCATTGATGCTCTGGAGTGGATACGGCGTGGCATATCGCTCGGCGCCGGCGAAATCCTGCTCACTTCCATTGACGCCGACGGAACGCGCAAAGGGTATGACCTCGACCTTATTAAAGAAGTAACTTCGTTCTCCTCCGTTCCGGTTATAGCGCATGGGGGAGCCGGTACTCCGGCGGATATGGTAGAGGCGGCACGCGCGGGAGTCGAAGCAGTATGCGCTTCATCTCTATTTCATTACTCTCTGGCGTCATTCAATCAGGTAAAAGGGGCTCTCACAGAAGCTAAATATCCGGTACGAACTATATGAAAATTCTTCCGCATATAGTTATTGTCGATTACGGCGTGGGGAACCTTTGGAGTTTAAGCAAAGCTCTTGCTCAATTTGCGGATGTCGAAATAACAGAAGAGCGACAAAGAATAGAAAAGGCTGATGCTATTATTTTGCCCGGGGTCGGCACCTTTAAAGCGGGCATGGAAGGTCTTGCAGTGCGCGGTCTTACGGAGGCTATTAAAGAGCGCGCCCGCGCCGGCGTGCCTGTTTTAGGAATATGTCTTGGAGCGCAGCTGCTTTTAGAGCGCGGACACGAATTTGGCGAGCAGGATGGTCTCGGGTTGATTAAGGGAGAGGTGGTGCAGTTACCCGCGATGCCTCCGGGTGTTACCATGCCCGTGATAGGGTGGCAGGAGGTAGTGCCGACGCAGCAGCCGGGAGCCGCTGCCCTGTTTGCAGGGATTACAAACCCTTTCTTTTACTTCGTTCACTCCTATATGTTCGTGCCTAAGGAAGAATCGGTGCTTGCAAAAACAACCTACGGCGGGTATCAATACGCTGCGGCGCTTGGAGAGAAGAATATATTCGGAGTCCAATTTCATCCGGAAAAAAGCGGCCAGGCTGGATTGAAGCTGTTAGAGAACTTTATCCGCTCACTGAAACAATAGATATGGAAACAGGTATGTACGGGCTCCCGCTCGAAGTAAAATTTTGCAAGCGTTGCGTTATATCAAATCAGAGGCCGAGCTCGACGGTCGAGTTTAAAAACACGGCTGATGTAAAAAAAGAGACTATTCATTTTGACAAAGACGGGGTGTGCGACGCGTGCCGTTTCACCGAGAAAAAAAATACAGGCATCGATTGGGAAAAACGGGAGGCGGAGCTGAAAGCGCTGTGCGACAAATTTCGCAGCTCCGACGGAAGCTACGACTGCTTGGTGCCGGGCTCGGGAGGCAAAGACAGCTTTATGGCCGCACACCTGCTTAAATATAAATACGGCATGCATCCGCTTACCGTTACCTGGGCGCCGCATGTTTATACTCCATGGGGGTGGAGCAATTTTGAAGCCTGGATACACGCCGGTTTTGATAATTATCTCTGTACTCCCAACGGCCGCACGCACCGGCTCCTGACGCGTCTCGCGGTTGAAAACCTCTTTCACCCATTTCAGACTTTTATGCTCGGACAGAAATCGCTTGCTCCAAAGATGGCGCTGCTTTTTAATATTCCACTCATTTTTTACGGAGAAAACGAAGCCGAGTACGGCAATCCTGTCGCGGACAACACGAGCGCCGTGCGCGACTGGAAGTATTTTGCATCGAACGATCCTTCTGAAATATATCTCGGAGGTGCATCTATAAAAGACCTCGAGGAGAAATACGGCGTACAAAAAGGAGAGCTGGCGCCTTATCTGCCGGCGGATCCGGCTGCCATGCAGAAGCTTGGAGCGGAGGTGCATTATTTAGGTTATTACGTGAAATGGCGTCCGCAGGAGGCGTTTTACTATGCCTCCGAGCACGGAGGGTTCCAGCCGAGTCCGGAACGCACCCCCGGCACCTACAGCAAATATAATTCTATAGACGACCGCATCGATGACTTTCACTACTACACCACCTTTCTTAAATTCGGCATCGGTAGGGCAACCTACGACGCCGCGCAGGAGATACGAAGCGGCGAAATTACGCGTGATGAAGGAGTGGCGCTGGTAAAGCGTTTTGACGGGGAGTGGCCGGAGCGCTTCGCGGACGAAATTTTTAAGTACCTCTCCATTACGCAGGAGGAGTTTCCAAAAGCATATGGCGCTTTTGAACATCCGGCCATGGACAAGGAGTACTTTCTGCAGCTTGCGGATAAGTTCCGCCCGCCGCATCTGTGGGAAAAGGTAAACGGAGAATGGAAGCTCAAACGTCAAGTCGTATGAGAAATATATTTAAGAATTACAGAATTTTTGATATTGATCCGAAAAGGTCCCGGAGCAAGGACTTTTATAAGAATATGCTGGAATATCGGACGCACGTGATGAAGAGATTTGCTTCCGCAATAAAAAATCCATCAAAGTTCTCTTGTCTTTTGTGCGGCAACAAAAAAGGAAAGGAGTTTTTGGCGCTGGGCAAGTACAAACTCTACGAATGTTCGCGCTGCGCGTTAGTGTCCCCCAACATAGATTTTGCGCACGCGGGCGGACACGAAATGTATGACGACCCGAAAAATATCAAAGACACTACGCGCGAGATAGTCGCTACCTATGGCTATCGCAAGAAGGTGCATGCTCCGGAACGTTTAGCGTACTTGATAGAAAAGACGGGACTCAAAAAAAGTCAGATAAAACTTCTCGATGTCGGCTGCGGACCGGGATATTTTTTGAGCTATCTTAAAGATAAAAAAATAAAAAGCAAAGGGCTCGAGCTTACAGAATTTTTGGTCGGCGTCTGCCGCAAGTACGGCCTAAATGTGGCCAGTACAGAATTAAGCAAAGAAAAGCTCGGCTCTTACAGCGTGCTTACCCTGTTTGACGTGCTCGAGCACCTGACCGACCCCGTAGCTTTTTTTACAGACGCAAACCGCGCACTTAACAAGGGCGGCTATATAATGGCCTACAGCCCCAACGTCCATTCGCTCGCCTTTGTGCTCATGGGCAGCCGGCAGAATACGCTCTATCCTTACCAGCACACGGCATTTTTTGACAAGAAATCTCTCGAGTTTCTGGCAAAGAAGACCGGTTTTACACTGCACAGCCTTGAGTTCTACGGGCTCGATGTCATGGACTACTTGTGTATGAAGCAGTATGACGACCAGTACGACTACTTTGACAAACTCCGCGAGGCGGTGCCGCTCCTGCAGGCGGTTATAGACAAGCAGGGCATCGGCAATCATCTGCGCGTTATATTTAAGAAGACCAAAAATGTATAAGGATAAAAAAATACTCTGTGTCATCCCGGCGCGCGGCGGCTCCAAGAGATTGCCCGGCAAAAATATAAAGCCGCTGCTAGGGTTGCCGCTCATTGCCTACGCGATAGCCGCCGCAAAGGGCTCCGCTTATTTGGACAGGGTAGTTGTATCTACCGATTCGCAGGAAATAGCGGCAGTATCCAAACAGCACGGTGCCGAAGTGATTATGCGCCCTCCCGAGTTGGCGACCGACACTGCAAACATTGTGCCTGCATACCAGCACGCGGTTGCCGCCGCCGAAGAGGGCGGAGCATTTGACCTTGTAGTTCTGGTACAGCCCACTGTGCCGGGTGTCTTGGCGGGGGACATAGGTGCAGCGATAGAAAAGATTATTTCTACCGGTGCACGCTCGTGCATATCAATATGCGAAATTGTGGACCGGCCCGAGTTTATGTATAGGGTCAGTAAAGATGGCATGCTCGCGCCCTACACCAATACTCCTGCCGGACGTACGCAGGACATGGAGCTGCTCTACCGCGTCAACGGCGCGGTGTACGTGACGCAGCGCAGCGTGTTGATGGATGAAGGAAAAATTATAGACCCCGAGAGTTGCATATCGGTGCTGATGCCGCGCGAGCGCTCCACCGACATAGATACGGAGCTGGATTTTGTTGTGGCAGAAGCTTCTTTTCGGTCACAAAAATAGAGGTAACTTTTTATCTATTCTGTGGTTATAATAGGTCGAAACCTATGCAAACATTGCAAATAGGAAAACGCACCGTCGGCCCGGGGTGGCCGGTTTTTGTTATTGCCGAGGCTGGAGTCAATCATAACGGCAAGCTCTCGCTTGCAAAGAAACTTGCAGACGCCGCTAAAATGGCCGGTGCAGACGCGGTCAAGTTCCAGACTTTTCGCGCCGAAGACGTTGTGACGCAAAAAGGAAAGATGGCAGCGTATCAAAAACGCAACACTGGAGTGAGCGGGTCGCAGATAGCGATGCTCCGGCGGCTAACGCTCAGCGATGCGGAATTTGCCTCTCTCGCTGCATATGCAAAGAAGCGCGGCATTATCTTTTTCTCCACAGCGGCCGGAGGCTTCCGGAGCGTTGACGTGCTCGAGCACATAGGAGTACCGGCATTTAAGTTCGGTTCCTCCGACCTCGACAATCTGCCTCTTCTTGACTATGCGGCGCGCCTGCGCAAACCGATGCTTATATCGACCGGCATGGGTACTATGCAAGAGACGAAGGAAGCCGTTGCGATAATCCATAAGCGAGGCAATAAAAAAATAGTCGTCTTCCAATCTACTACCGATTATCCGGCGAAACTGTCGGAAACCAACCTCCGCGCTATGAACACGATGCAGAAAGCCTTCGGCGTACTACCGGGCTTTTCGGACCACACGGTAGGTTCGCAAGCGTCGATGCTGGCGGTGGCGCTTGGTGCGGTTATGTTGGAGAAGCATCTTACGCTCGATAACGACATGCCGGGGCCCGACCATAAAGCCTCGCTCAACCCCAAGGGTTTCGCCGAATACGTCCGGGATATTCGAGAGGCTGAACTCATCCTCGGCTCGTCGGTAAAAACAATCGCGCAGAGCGCCAAACAGTACATCCCGCTAGTGCTCAAAAGCATCGTGGCCGCGCGGCCAATACGCAAAGGCGATCGCTTGAGCAGGGAAAATCTTGCCATCAAACGTCCCGCGGGCGGCCTGCCGCCAAAGGCATACTTTTCAATGGTTGGCAAACGCGTCCGCCGCGACATTGCACAAGATGAGTTTATACGCAGCAGCGACTATGAAAAAAAGTAACAAAGCCAAAAAAAGCGTACTGGTTATAACCGGTACGCGGGCCGAGTACGGCCTTTTGCGCTCCACCATGGACGCTGTTTCGGAGCATCCGCGCCTTTCGTTGCGTTTACTCGTGACCGGCTCGCACACCTTGCGCGCCTACGGTTACACTAAGCGTGAAATTGAGCGCGACGGCTACAAAATAGACTGTACGGTGCCGGTCGCACAGAAAAACGACATGCTCTCCTCTCTTGCGCAGGAAATTGAAGGAATAAAAAGGTACTGCCTGAAACGGCAGCCGGATTGCATTCTTGTTCTTGGCGATCGCGACGAGGCATTTGCCGCGGCAACAGTTGCGGCGCACCTTAATATTCCTCTTGCGCACATACATGGTGGTGATGTTACCGGTCCTGGCGTAGACGAGGCGCTGCGACACGCGATCACCAAGATGGCACACCTGCATTTCCCCGGTACCCACAAAAGCGCTGTGCGAATCCGCGCCATGGGGGAAGAGCAATGGCGCATTGTCGAGGCGGGGAGCGTAACCTTGGATATTTTAAAATACACGCCAATGATTCTGCGCGCGGCTCTTGCAAAGAGGTTGAAGCTTGATCCGAAACGAGAGTGGCTTACGGTCCTGCAGCATCCGGTGGCTTTTGACAGAGCGCCGCTCTCCCGCCAGATATCCGCAACGCTATCGGCACTCAAAAAATTCCCCGAACATGAAAAAATACTTCTGTACCCAAATACCGATACCGGCAGCCGGATTTTTATACGCGCTATTAAATCGCTTAAAGGCCCTCGTTTCCACCTCTACCCGTCTCTTCCGCGCACGGTGTACATGAGCGTTCTTAAAGAGAGCAATGCGCTCGTGGGCAACTCAAGCTCCGGCATTATCGAACTGTCGGCGCTGGGGACTCCGGCCGTCGACGTCGGCAACCGCCAAGCGGGCCGTGAGCGGGCCAAGAGCGTTATTTCTGTACCATACGATGCGCAAAAAATAGCGACAGCGATTATCTGGTCGGGCGCACTCAAGCGTCGACGTAAGGGGCGCCCGATGCCATCGCCGTATGGCGGCTGCGGGGCGGGTAAGGCAATAGCGGCGCAGTTGGACCGTTTGCTTAAGCATCCAAAATTACTTACCAAAACTAACTAAATTATATATGGCAAAAAACAGGGGATACCAAAAGCTTGTTAAAGAGCATTACCACAAAGAAGCGCAGGCGCACGGCGTGCATGCCACTTCGACCATGGCAGACAAGGTCACACGCCTGCGTGAGATAGACAACATTATTTCGTATCTAAAAAATGGAGATCGTTGTCTAGAGGTCGGGTGCGGTAATGGTGCCGGTTCGGTGGCAATCGCCCGCGCCAAAGCGGTTAAGATGACTTGTATTGATTTTTCCGAAGATCTGCTCGCACTCGCCCAAAAGCAGCCTACTAAAGGCATGCGCGGAACTGTAGAATTTAAACATCAGGACGTGCTGACGCTGGATGATAAAAAGAGGTACGATGTTGTCTTTACTGAGCGTTGCATTATCAATCTCATGGAATGGCAGGATCAGAAGGATGCCCTTGCACGAATGGCGGCGGCGCTCAAAGCGGGAGGACGTATGGTGCTGGTTGAGTCTTTTACCGACGGACTTGCCGAACTCAACGCCGCGCGTTCCGACCTCGGCTTGCCGGCTATATGTCCGGCGTATCACAATTTGCATCTTGATAAAGAAAAGACGATAAAGCACCTTGCCGCGGAGGGCCTTGTTTTGCAAGAGGAAAACAACTTCCTTAGCACCTACACCTTTGGCTCCCGCGTCGTGTACCCTGCTATTGCGCGCGCCGCAGGTAAAGACATCCGGTACAACAGCGCCTTCGGCAACTTCTTTGCTCTCTTGCCGAACGCTGGCAATTATTCCCAGCTGAAAATTCTCGTATTCAGGAAAAAGTAATATGGCCTCGAAAAAAACATTACCCATAACACGCCCCACACTCGAGCCTTTTGCGGCGTATGCGCCCCTGTTTAAAAAGACCATTGCAAGCGGCATGCTTACCACTGCAGGTCATGTGCGCGAGTTCGAAAGGCGCACTGCAAAATATCTCGGCGTAAAATACTGTGTAGCGACTTCCTCCTGCACGGCAGGGCTCATGCTCGTGTGTAAAGGACTCGGGCTCAAGGGCGAGGTCATAGTGCCAAGCTTTACCTTTTCCGCTTCGGCGTTGCCTCTCTTGTGGAATAGTCTCACTCCGGTATTCGCGGATATAAATCCGAAGACCTACACCATAGATACTAAACAGGTGGAGAAGCTAATTACTAAAAAAACTTCCGCTATTCTTGCCACACACGTTTTTGGCATCCCGGCCGACGTTTCAAAACTCTCCGCACTGGCGCGCAAGCACAAACTCAAACTTATCTTTGACGCGGCACACGCCTTCGGCTCGACACTCGGCGGCAAACACATAGGCGTCTTCGGCGACGCTGAAGTTTTTAGCTGCAGTCCGACAAAATCACTCACCACCGGCGATGGCGGTATAGTGGCCACCAACAACAAAGCACTCGCGGAGTTTGTCCGGCTTGGTCGTAACTACGGCGACGACGGCAGTAATGACATACTATTTGCGGGCTTGAGCGCACGGATGCCGGAGTTGAGCGCGGCAGTGGGCCTACGTTCCCTTCAAAAACTCCCTGCCAATCTCAAGCGCCGCCGCGCCGCCGCCCGCTACCTTACTGTGCAGATGCAGAAAATCGAGCCGATACTGCACTTTCAAACTGTGCCCAAAGGAGTAGAGACCACGTACAAAGATTTGTCGGTTTATATCGATCCTACGGTACTCGGGTATACCCGTGACGCGTTGCATGACTTCTTCGCATCACGTGGTATTATGACCCGCAAATATTTCTATCCGCCGCTTCACCGGATGCGCGCATACAAAGCCCACCATGACTCTGTGAATGCTCTTCCGGTGACTGAACATGTCGCAAAAAACGTACTCTCGTTGCCGATGTACGCGCATTTGACGAAAGTGGACATGAACCGCATTATCAAAACGTTCAAAGAGTTTGTCTATGCTCGAAAAAAAAATTAAACGCTTCATCTATAGCCCCTCGGTCCCTATCAGCAGGGCTATTAGCGATTTGTATAAAAAGGATATTACTATTTGTCTCGTCTGCATGCCGCGTGGGAAGCTGCTAGGGGTGCTGACTCTCTCTGATATTAAGCAAGCACTACTCAATGGAGTGGACAAGAAAGCGTCCATAAGCTCTATCATGAACACGGCGTTTACCGCGGCTCCACGGGGTACGCCGCTTTCTGAGCTCAAAAAACTTGCGGAGGAAAAGACATCTTTTGGCCCCGGTATAATCGCCAAGGTGCCCGTACTGGATAAACTCCAGCGGCCGGTCGCACTTTTTTCTATAGAACAAAAAGAAAATCCGCTTTCCACCGTGCTCGTGACCGGCGGGGCGGGATATATAGGCTCCCATCTCAGCCGCCGGTTGCTGAAAGAAGGGTACCGCGTCATCGTGCTGGACAAGCTTGCGTTCGGGGCCGGAGGCGTGCGCAAACTACTTCGGCATAAACGCTTCTCCTTGGTTAATGGGGACGTCGGCGATATCCGCACACTCATGAAAGTGGTGCCGCAGGCGGACTACGTCATCCATTTAGCGGGCATCGTGGGCGACCCTGCATCCGCTCTCGACCCGCTGCAAACCATGGAAGAAAATCACTTTGCCACCAAGCTTCTTATAGATGCCTGCCAGTACTATCATATTTCGCGTTTTGTTTTTGCTTCTTCATGCAGTGTCTACGGAGTAAGTGCATCGCTATTGAACGAGAACAGCAGGCTAAATCCGATCTCTCTTTATGCCAAGAGCAAACTGTATGCTGAGCGCGAACTGCTGCGCAACGCCAATGATCATTTCCATCCGGTAATTTTGCGCTTCGGGACGGTGTATGGCCTTTCGCTGCGGATGCGCTTTGATCTCGTGGTCAATATCATGACGGCGCACGCATTTACAAAAAAGAAGATCACTGTGGACGGCGGCGAGCAGTGGCGCCCGCTACTTCATGTGGATGACGCGGCGCGCGCATGCATCGCGATGATCCGAGCACCTCTCGAAAAAGTAAAGGGTGAGATATTCAACGTCGGGGCGACAAAGGACAACTTCACAATAGCTTCCATTGCTAAACTTATCGCCGGAAAATTTAAAGGTGTAAAAATTGAGTGGCTCAATAACGTTAAAGACCGCCGCGACTACCGCGTCAATTTCAACAAGATACAAAAGCACGTCGGGTTTAAAACCGCGCACACAGTGTCAGGGGGAGTAAAAGAAATCGCGGATGCGATGAGCAGGGGCAAGTTTAAAGATTGCATGGATAAGAAGTATAATAACTATCTAACTCTGCGTAATGTGCTGGAGACCGGGGTCTAGTAGCCATTGTTATGTCTGTCTTGGAAACAATAAAAACAATCTGGCGCACATTCCGCCGGTATCGCTGGCATCTGTTAGCGCTAGCAGCCTCCGGATTTTTGAGCGCTGTTCTCGAAGGAATCGGGATAAACACCGCTATACCGCTGGTTTCCTTTTTTACCGGCAGTACCAACGAGGCGACTGACATTATTACCAAAGCTATACAGTGGCTCTTCGCATTCCTGCATGTTCCTTTCAGTTTCCGTTACCTGCTTGTCTTTATGTTAGGACTCTTTATCCTGCGCGCCGCTTCCGTGGTGGTGTTTGGTTACATCCGCGGCTGGATAGCAGCTGATTTTCTCGGCAAAGAAAGCGAAGACGTTTTGCGCCGCACCATGCATTCGTCCTGGCCGTTCCTGCTCAAACAAAAGATAGGCACTATGCACAACACGCTGGTGCGGGACATCCAATGTACCGGCGGACTGCTGGGCATCGTCGGGCAGGTTATCCAATCGTTTAGCGGCTTCCTGATGTATCTTCTGGTGGCGCTCAATATATCACCGTTGATGACACTTTATACTCTCGGCGGCGGCGTGGTGTTGCTTTTTGTGGTGCGTCCGCTGTTGCGGCGCACGAGGAGTATCGCCGAGAGGACAGCGCTTACGGAGAAGCAATTTTCTCAATTCTTAAGCGAACATATAATCGGCATGAAGTCGATAAAGGCTTCCGGAGCAGAGGAATCCGCGCTTCAAAAAGGGAGCGGGCAGATTGGGCTTTTGCGCACGTTATCAATACGCCAAGCACTCGTGCGCTCGGTTAGCAGCAGCCTATTCCAGCCAGTCAGTCTCATATTGGTGGTGATACTTTTTATGCTGACGTACAGTTCGCCTGGTTTCAGCATTATTTCTTTCGGCGCTACGCTGTACCTTATTCAAAAAATTTTTACCTATCTGGAGTCCGGACAAAACGCAATACAAAGTATCTCTGAGTTTTTGCCGTATGCACAGAACATCTCGGCGTTTAAGCGTCATCTCGACCTGCATCGAGAGTTGGCGAATAGGGGCGGAAAGCCGATTATTTTTAACGGTACGCTGGAGTTTAAGGGCGTATCTTTTGCTTACAATGAAGACAAGCAAGTACTTAAAAATATAGATTTTAAGGTAAATGCGGGAGAAACGGTAGGTCTCATCGGACCGTCTGGTACCGGTAAAACATCGGTTGCCGACCTGCTGCTCCGTCTATTTAAACCGACCGCGGGTGCGCTTATTATCAACTGTATGCCGCTCGATGATATGGCGCTTGATGCGTGGCGTAAAAGCATCGGTTATGTTCCGCAGGAAGCATTTCTGCTACACAGCACCATCGAGGAAAATATACGCTTTTATAAAGAATCGCTGACGATGGAAGATATTATAGACTCCGCCAAACAGGCAAATATTCACGACTTTATAATTGGTTTGCCCGACGGATATCAAACTACGGTAGGAGATCGCGGAGTTTTACTCTCTGGCGGTCAGCGTCAGCGCATCGTTTTAGCCCGCGCGCTTGCGGGCAAGCCAGCCCTCCTCATACTCGACGAGGCGACAAGCGCGCTCGACCACGAGTCCGAAAAGCTTATACAAGAAGCGATATATAAACTTCGCGGCTCGGTAACCGTCTTTATTATAGCGCACAGGCCGTCGACAGTTGCAGACGCGGACAGGATACTGGTCCTTGGCGGCGGGCGCATTGTCGAGGAGGGCACGCCTGCCGAACTATTAAAAAATACAAAGACATATTTCTATAAAATGCAGCACGGCTCGTAGTGTGGTATATTCTGCGGGTATGAAATACACCGATTACCTGCGCTGGGGAGCGCTCTGCGCCCTCTTTTTAGCATTGTTTGTGCCTTTTATTGTCGCAGTCGGCGGGTTCTGGCCGAGCCTTTTCTTCCCCTTTATTACCGGCAAAAACTTCGCGTTCCGTATATTAGTTGAGGCGGCGCTCCTTTGCTATGTGTTATTGGCGCTCAAAGACCCGAAGTACCGCCCGCGCGTCTCCAGCATTATGTGGACCGTTTTGGCTTTCGTCGCGTGGATGGCGGTAGCGACGTTCTTTTCGGTCGATCCGGTCAAAAGCTTTTGGAGCAACTTTGAGCGCATGGAGGGCTACGTCGGGCTCATTCACCTGTTTGCGTGGTTTATCGTTGCCGGCGCGATGCTTTCGGCCGACAAGCTGTGGAACGCGTTCCTCAACACTTCTATCTTTGCTGCCTCCGTGCAGGGCGGATGGGCGCTCATGCAAGTGATGGGCTACGCCACCATATCGAGCCAGAGCGGCGTACGCGCCGACACCACCTTTGGCAATGCGACGTACTTGGCGGTGTACCTGCTCATCAACTTCTTTTTGACGCTCTACATGCTGGCGCGCACTAAAGACTCGCACAATAAAGTTACTCTGCAGATGTTGTACGGCGTGGCACTGGTGCTGCAGCTCGGAGGCATTTTTTTTACCGAGACGCGCGGCGCAATTTTGGGGCTCGGAGTCGGTCTTGTTGTCGCGGCGCTGTATTTGCTGTTCTTCGAGCGCGGCAAAGAGTCGCGCGCCTTGCGCAACATAGCAATAGGTGCGACTGCGTTCGTGGTCCTTTTTGCGGGGCTTATTTATGCCGTGCGCGATACCGCGTTTATCAAAGAGGTTCCTGCTCTGCGCCGCCTTGCATCTATATCTCTGACCGAGACAACCGTTACCTCGCGCCTAAAATATATATGGCCGATGGCCGTGCAAGGCGCCCTAGAGCGCCCGGTGGCTGGGTGGGGGCAGGAGAACTTCAGCTTTGTCTTCAATAAAAATTATCAGCCGGGCATGTACAACCAAGAGGCTTGGTTTGACCGCGCGCACAACCAGTTTCTCGACTGGCTCGTTGCAGGCGGCGTCCCGGCGTTTGCGCTCTACCTCGCGCTCTACGTGCTGATGATGTTGGCGATATTCCGCGCGCGCGAGCTCTCGGCGGGTGAGCGCGCGGCGCTTCTGGGGCTTTTGGCCGGGTTCGCTTTCAACAACATCTTTGTGTTCGACAACTTAATCAGCGCTGTCTACTTCTTCTTATTGCTCGCCTACTTGCACTCTCTATCGAGCAGGCAGTCGCCATCGCTCACGCTCTCGAGGCCGGTGGGGGATCAGGCTCTCGCAATGGTGGCTCCTGTTTTGGCGGCGGTTGTCTTGCTCGGCGGATGGGCGCTCAACGCGCCGGGGCTCGCGCGCGCGGGCGTGCTTGTCGACGCGATACAAACGCAGGAGGCGGGCCGCAACAGCGCAGGCGTTGTCATCGGCGTGCAGAAGGACCCTAAAAAGAATCTCGCGAGCTTTAAAGAGGCGCTTGGGCCGGCGCAGTGGCCGGGCAACCCTATAGGCATGCAGGAAACAACGGAACAGTTCTTGCAGTACTCTTCATCAATAGGAAGCCAGTCCGCGGTCGACCCGCAAACCAAGCTCGATATTTTTGGAACGGCGGCAAACGCGATAAGCGCTCTCTTGCTGTCGCGCCCCGGCGACGCGCGCCTCGAGCTCTTTGCGGCGACATTTCTCTCGCAATTCGGTCAGACCTCCGCCGCTTTAGAGCACCTTGCCAAAGCGCTCGAGTACTCGCCCCGCAAACAGCAGATACAAATCCAGCTGGGCCTCACACTCATACAGGCGGGCAACGCGCAGGAGGGGCTCACATACCTTAAGCAGGCGTACGAAGCCGCTACGGAAAATACGTCGGCGCTTGTCTTCTACGCGACCGGGCTCTACTACGCAGGGCAGTACGCCGCGGCAGACGCGCTTTTGACGGAGCGCTTCGGCTCCGCGGTGGTAGACAACGCCCAGCTCATGCAAATGTATATGAACCTCAAGCTCTACGACCGCGCTATCGCGGTGTGGAAACTGCGCGTTGCGGCGAGCCCCAGCGACGTGCAACAGCATCTCGGGCTTGCGTCCGTCTACTTTGCGGCATGCAGAAACCAGGATGTGTTTGCGGAACTTAAAACTATCTCCAAACTCCAGCCCGCCGCCGCCGCCGAAATGGCACAGCTCCAAAAGCAGATAGAAAACGGCACCCTCAAGTGCGGCCAGTAGCCAGTCTCGCTTAATCTAAAAAAAGTTATCCACACTTACAAAGGACTCTCCTTTGCAGAAGGGTATTCTGAGTGAATGCTAAGAGACGCTCCTTTTATAGACGGAGAGTACTACCATGTGTTTAATAGGGGTGCTCACAAGATAGATATTTTTCTCGAAGAGAAAGACTATGAAAGGTTTCAATTGCTTCTACATCTTGCAAACAACCGCGATGGGGTAAATCTACGAAATATTTTTATAAAATATAAAGGAAAACCGATTAGTGCTATCTTCGAAAGCGAAATCCCAGACAAAGGTCTTGTAGAGGTGTTGGCGTATTGTCTTATGCCCAATCACTTTCATTTAGTGTTAAGGCAAAAGTCCGAAAACGGGATTTCTTCTTTTCTAAAAAGACTACTTACAGGATATTCCATGTATTTCAATTTGACTAACGAGCACAGTGGCACCTTATTTCAAGGTCCCGCAAAAAGTCGTTTAGTCGATAACGAAGCGTACTTTCGATACATATTTGCTTATGTTCACTTAAATCCGCTGGCACTCATAGGATATGAGAAGCAAAAACATTCGATAGAAAAAACAAAGATGAGAGAATTTTTAAATTCGTATCCCTATTCGAGCTTTTATGACTACAACGTTGCAAACCGCCCAGAAAAGACCGTACTCGCTCTCGACTCTGTCCCGGACTTTCTCAAAGCATCAAATGATTTAGAGGATTTGCTCAGATGGGAAGAAGGGGGAGATTTATTACAAGAGTTATCCACAGTTGCAAAGGACTCTCCTTTGCATGGGGGTGGGTAGGATTGTGGGGATATGAAGGATTTTTTGCGCGCCGTATGGCGGTGGGCGCGGTGGCCGGTTTATATAGTGGCGGTACTCGCGCTGATGTTTGTTGCGCTTGTAATCTGGCGGATGTTTGTATTGGCAGATAATGACCAAACAAAGGTTGATGTCGCGCGCATACACGCGACAAAACTGACGTGGAGCGATATAAACGGCGAGTTGCCTCCGGAGCCTGACACTGCGGAAAATAACGCGACACTTGCCGGCGTCGATTCCAACAGCAACGGAATCCGCGATGATGTCGAGCGTACTATCTACTTAAAATACAAAGACACTCCGCGGGTGGCGATAGCCGCCCTGCAATATGCAAAAGAACTGCAGATGGAGTTTACCGAGGTCCGAAATTCCGAAACTTTGGTTGCTGTTATACAGGAGGAAGGGAGGGGGTCTTTGTGTCTTTTTCTTTTGAATAATAAATTTGGGGAAACGATAGATGATTTAGTTTTTAATACGGCACAGAGAAAACAGTATCAAGAGGATATACTTCGAAAATATATGACAAGTTATAGTCTACTCAAAACAGGCGAATGCGATATTATATTTTAATAATTTTTTTAGTTTTTCCATTTTCTACTTTCGCATATTGTACGAAAGAAGGGGCGACTGTTGTGTATGTAAACGGAATATTTACAAGTTTGGATGATGCAAAAAAAGATTTAAAAAATTTAAGTGAGGAGTATATAAGCAGAACTGGAGATAGGGTCACTAATTTTACCAACGGCTACAACCCTTCGCACATTGAGGGAGGCGGGGATTTGTTGAAGTCAGTCATGCAAGCGTATCGGGACGAGGGGTCGTTTGTCGCGGACACCGACCTGACCACTATTTTGCTGCAAATCCATCCGCAAGTAACGACGCAGAAAGTTGTTTTGGTAGGGCACTCGCAGGGCACATTTTATACGAACGACCTGTATAAATATTTGACAAGCCACGGCGTTTCAGAAAACTCAATTGCGGTTTACAACATCGCGACTCCGGCAAGTTTTGTAAAAAGTAAACTAGGCCAATATCTTACGTCCTCAACTGATAAGGTAATTAATAGAGTGCGAGAAGGCATAAAACACGCGCCGTCTGTAGAGTCGTTCGGCGCTGGCGCTGCTCTTGCAACTGTTCCGCAAACAATGCCAAAAGACCCTCTGCCCCCTAACACCTCCTTTGTTTTAAACTCGAAAGAAATAGCCGATGAAAACGGCGGGCACTCTTTTAGTAATGTATATCTGGAAAACGCTCCGGGTACTATTGTTTCGACCATCAGT
>Ga0209210_1001231_pt1 | contig 22190 bp, 29 predicted proteins | sample RifGroA1_FD_183991 | JGI IMG/M metagenome (GOLD analysis project Ga0209210, IMG submission 183991) | Contaminated groundwater microbial communities from Rifle, Colorado, USA - Rifle Groundwater A1 (SPAdes) (version 2) | ecosystem: Environmental > Aquatic > Deep subsurface > Groundwater >...
TTTTTTATTTAGTTTTTCTAGAATTAATATTTTACTGAGAAAAGCTTGCCGGCATGACAGCTGAAATTCACTCATCACTTAAGTGTGGAGTTTTCTTTCAGCAGGCAAGCTTATAAATTTTATGATAATCCAAATTTATTATTTATCACAACATTGAATCTAGTTCACCCTTTTCTCTAAGTCGCGAAGCGAGCAAATTTCTAAAACCCAAACTCCCTCAAACTTTAATTATCTTTGAAATTTCTTTTTTTAGTTCTGGTATATCTTTTTCTAATATCCTCCAAACAGCTTCCAAATCAACACCAAAATAATGATGAATGATTTTATCCCTTGTTCCAATAATTGCCTTCCAAGGAACATTTGGATATTTGTTTCTAAAAGATCCTGTAATATTCTTAGACGCTTCTCCAATTATCTCAATTTGTCTCACAATGGCGCTTTGCCTCATCTCATCTTTGAAAAAATCTTCTTTAGACAAACCCTTAGAGAAATTTTCTATTTTTTCAATACTCTCGGCAATATGTCCGATAAAAACAAGCGGATCTTTTTTGCTCATATTATTCTTATTTCCTCATTTAATATTCTATCTTTCAATAATTTATGAATCGCCCCATAAGTTAATAAATCAATTTTTTTATTCAAAGCATCTTCAAGTTTCAATTCAACACCAACAACATCAAACAAACTCATTCCCTTAGGAAGATCTATTAATATATCAATATCACTATTTTTCTTTTGCTCACCTTTAGCATAACTACCAAAAATTCCCGCTTTCTTCACTCCATTATCTTTCAAAATCTTAATTATCTTTGGCTTCAATTTCTCAAGTTCATTATCTTTCTTTATCATAAATTATGAAAGAATAAACATTATTTAAAACTTGTTTTTCGCTATTTTCCATATTAATTCAAAACCCAAACTCCCTCAAACTTTTCTGCGTCTTCAAATTCTTCAACAACTTACTCTTCTCAAAAATCGTTGAACAATCAAATTTAAATTTCTTTATTCCAATCTGCTTCGCACTATTAAACAATTCCTCTTTACTTTCAAATTTAAAACCTTTTGAATTCATAGTTTTTCTTGCAGATTCACGCACAACCCAAACACCGAGAGCCGCCCAATACGACGGCGTCTCTAAACGAATTGCTAAAACAGAAGCTTGTCTTTTTATTTCTTCTAAAAATTTTAAAATTGACAAACGCGCAGCATAATAACCGCCAACAGTGTTTGAAGCATATTTTTTTCTTCCATAAAAACTCTCGTCGTCTGTCGACGCTTTTATCATATCCGAAGGATTCCATGAACTGCCGGGAAAATAAATTTCAAATAATTCATAACTCCAAACATTCGGCAACAAAAATATCAAATAATAATTACCCATAAATCCTCCAACAAACAACTCATAATCTTCAATCCATTTATAATCGCGAATATTTTCCAGCAACTGATTCCCTAAAGTATCATCTGTCGCAGTAATACTCCATCGCGTCGGAACCAGCCGTTTATTTTTTTTCAAACCAAGAACGCCAATACTCAAAATCTTATTCAAAACATATTCATCAAAATCATTCTTATACAAATATCTCATTGCTTCATTCGCCTTCAATTCGTCATTAACAACTTTATCAATTTTTTGCGGAATATGAACATTAGAAACAATCTTCGCTTTCTTCAATTGAGAGTGCATCCCATGCGGCGTAATAACTCTATCCCGTTGTTTAATTCTCAATTTATTTTTCAATTCAATTTCAATATCAACCTGTTTTGAAGACATCGCGATTTCTTTTGCCATCTGCAAAAACCTGTTTTCTTTCCTCGCGTCTTTCACCGAAGATAAAAATCTTGAATTCATCAAACCACTTCTTAATTGAACAACATCACCAACTTGAAAATTCTCATTCGCCCAATGTTTCTCAGCATCATACATCCAAGCATTTTCCTCACGTTCCAATGGCGAAAGAATTCCAACATTAACATTTGGATATTTCAACTTGCTTCCGACAAATACCGAAGGCGGTGAATTAGAATCAAGAGAAGTTATATTTTTCAAATCTTTGAACTTAAACTTAGTTTCACTAACCTTTTTTATTGTTTCAAATTTTATAAAATCTTCCATGATTTGTAAAAAGAATCTAACTTTATATTAATTTATTGTCATTAAGGAATATAAAATTTCGCTCACTTCGTTCGTAAATAAATAAAGTTAACCTAGATTCATATTGAAAATAGTTATCTCGAAAATTCCAACATTTCTTTCTTCTTTCATTATAAACAACCAATTTCCTAATTATTTAACATCTCAAACAAAAACTCCTTCAAAATGGGGAAAATATTTTCTAATAAAAAAACCAAACCTATCTGGAGTTAAACCAGAATGTTTCATAACATCCAACCAACTAAAAAGAATATCAAAATCATTTGAAACAAGTGCTGTTCTGCCTCTTGTTCGAGAAAGAACTTCTCCACAAAGCAAAAATTGTAAATCTGCCTCACTCAAATCTTTTCGATTTTTAATAAAATAATAATCATCCATTAATTTAGCATACAAAAAAAGTTCCTCTTCATCTAACATTAAAACCCTATTATATTTCTTAACCTCTTCAGCAAGATGTCTTTGCTTATCATCTTCTGCCTGAATAGCTCTAGCTAAATCATACCTTTGTCTGGTTTTTCCCTTCTTTTTATTCTTATAACAGACCCTATTAATATATGGATCTTTATTTGCTTCTTCAATTTCTCTAAAAATTCCTGGAGTAAAATAAATGCCCCTGCCTTCATGAATAGAACCAATTAAAGCATACATAAAATCAAATTTATCTTTTTCAAGTCTAATATTTATTTCCCGATTAAACTTCTCTTGTCTTGGAGGCAAAGCATTCAATGCACAGTTATCAACAAGAACAAAATCATATAGTTTAACAAGAGTTTGATAATCAACATAACTTCTTTCTTTTCTTTCATCCACCATAAAACTCAAATCAAAAACCAGAATAAAAAGATTATTATCCTTAAATAATCATATCCACCCTCTCTTCCTCACTCCCTTATTCGTTATCTCAAACGTCAATTCTTTTACAGGCAAACTTCTGTGCTTAACTAAAACTGCTTTTCTTTTTCCTCTTTCATTATCTAATTGAATAATACACTTGCTCCAATATTTCAGCAAATCTCCTCCGACAATATTCATTTCTGGTTTAACACCTTTCCGTAAATCATCCTCGCTAAGAAACGATTTGTAAACTTGATTCGTAATAAGAATAGGAATATTCTGCTTCCTTGAAATCTCAGCAAGTATCCTCATCTGCTTCGCCATTTCACTATTTACTTTTTTAATCCGATTATCTTTTTCCTTTTCTTTCTCGTCTTTTTCGTCCTCTTCCACATTCTCATCCAACTGCGCCGCATCTCCAAGCTCCAAACGATAAAGCATCGCCATCCCGTCTATAACAATCAACGAAACATGTTCTTTCTTAAGAGTCAAAAGCAATTTCTCAAAAACCTTTCTTTGCTCGTCAAAACTCGTCGGCTTCATCAAAATAATATTATTCAAAACATCTTCCTGAATTTCATTCTCACTCAACAATTGCCGAACTCTATCTATACTAAAACCTCCCTCAGTATCAACAAACAAAACTTTCTGATTCTTCTTCGCTAAACTCACTGAAGCAATAATTACAAAATTCGTTTTCCCGCTCCCAGGCGGTCCTGCAATCATAGTTATAATATCAGTTTCATAACCTCCAAAAAGCCATTTATTCAAATCAAAACTTCCTGTAGAAATTTTTTCCTGTCTCATAACACAAATAAAGAATAAGAATTAATAAGGATTATTGTCTTTACCCACCAAAGGCACAAATCTATACGCACCCAAATCTTCTTCATTAAGTTGTCCATTGTTCTTAACACCCTTAATCATATTTTGATATGAATTTTTAGAACTTCCAACAGGCATTAAAATTATTCCTCGGTTTTTCAATTGTCCAATTAATGGCTTAGGAATTTCCGGCGCACAAGCAGTCACAACAATTCTGTCATACGGCGCTTCTTTTTCATAACCTAAACTTCCATCACCTTGAATAATTTCAACATTCGAAAGAGCAAGTTTCTCCAAATTTCTTCTAGCAAATTCAACAAGCTCGGGAACAATCTCAACACTATAAACTCGGCCTTTACTGCAAATAGTTCCAAGCAGCGCAGCATTATAACCACTTCCTGTGCCAATTTCCAAAATTTTAAATCCTTTTTTATTTTCCAACTCCAACACATCCAACATTATTGCAACAGTCGTAGGTTGTGAAATAGTTTGTCCATGCCCAATCTCCAAAGGAACATCCCAATAAGCTTTTGGCCTCAACATATCCAAAACAAATTCCTCGCGCGGAACTTTCAAAAAAGCATCAATAATTTTTTTATCTTTAAATTGCAATCGCCATTTCCAATATCTCACTAACTCGTTTTTCTCAGATTCAAAAAATTTCTTATCTTCAACCATTAAATAATCAAGATTCATTTGTTAATAAAGATTCTTGGATTAATAAAAATTGTGATAAAAATTTGGTTAACCAACATTCATAATAGAAGGAAGATGTTCAGCAACGGTTCGATGATACTCTTCACCAACATATGTTCCAAGAACTTTCATTCCTTCTTCAGGAAAAAATCCAAAATGTTCATTAAATAATCTCAAACCAGAACCGGTTTCTCCCAACTTCAATAAATCTTCTCTTTGTTTAGGAATAACATAAAATCCAGCAGTAATAGCCCATCCATCAGGAGTTCCATCATCATACATTACTTTAGTTAATCTAAAACCCACCCTTTCAGAAAAGAACCTTACACCTTCTTCTCGAGCTTCTCCATATAATGGTTCTTGTAAAACAAGATATCTTTTAGTTCCGTCGTCAAATTCAACAAAAGCCTCTTTATCTTCTAAACCAAATTCTTTTACCTGTTTTTCTAATTCATTGGCAACAACCCTATTCTCAGAATCAACATGAACTCCTAAAGTTCGTGGAACCCATACAACATTATTTCCATCAACTATTTCTACTACTGGAAATCCTTCAGGGTCAACAAAAGACATATACCTAAATTCAGTCATAAAAGATTATCATAAATTGAGTATAAAAATATTTGTATAATATAATTACTTCACTTCAACTTTTTAAAGTCATCTTCAATCTTATCCAAATCCTTTGTGATAGAATTAACAGCATCTCCAATTGCTTTCTTCGCTGTCTTGCCTTTTGTCTTAACTAAAAGAATCGGGCTTTTCGTAGGATGCTCACGTTTCCAAGCTGCAAAAGTCACACCAGAATCTTTGTTTAAATAAACTCTAAGTATCTCTGCAATTGTGATGCTTCCAAGTTCAACTTCAATTTCATCCTTTTCATTTCTTAAAACTTTCATTTCCATAATAAGAAATCATAAAATTGGTTTATAAAACTTCCTCTTCATCTTCTTTGTTACCTTAATTGGTCTTTTTAGATAAGTTTTTAAGTTTTAGAATTATCTTGTTTTATGGCTACTCCGAGTGTTGCAAAATTGAACAAAGCAAGACATAAGCAAGGTATGATTTCTAAACAAAATGAAGAAAGTAGAAATCAAAAGATTAAAGAAAACACTAAACCTGTAACAGAAGAAGAACATCAAGAACGACTTCAAAAATTAAAGGAGATTGGATTAATAAAATGACAACTCTGAAGTATGAATTACCTTTAACTACTTCAACAGGTAGAGCAAGAGTAAAAAGAAGAAAGAATGAATTTGGAGAACCACTAAAAACTGAAGATAATCTTTCTAATGAAGATTATATTGAATGGCAGATTTCTTATTTTATACCTTTTGATACTCTTTGGGATAAATTCAAAAGTATGAAAAGAAATAAACAGAAAAAGAAAGGGTTAATTGAAGATTATTTTAGAGATTTTAAGCCAAGTGAATTAATAAGAGATTTGGTTAATTTCTTTGAACAAACAGAAGATATACAAAGAAAAGATTTTAAGAAAAAATTAAAAGAAATATTTGAAAAACATAATCAAATATTAATTATTAAAGAACATAAAGATAACAAGACTTATGTGATGTATGAACTTGCAGATTTATTTGAAATGGCTATGAAAAATAAGGTTATCTCTAAAAGAGAAATTGAAGAATTACTAGACTTCAATAAAGAAAAAGTGGATATTGAGAATCAATATTCTGTTAAAAGAAAATCACTTAACAAATCTATTTCAGAGAATTTTGAATATTATGAAGAAAATGCTCCATTATTCATCAAAAGAATGAATGATAAGTTTTTTACCGAAATACAGATAAAACATAAACAAAAAGCAGTGGGCTATCAAGGAATGGTTTATTTTTGTATTTGGATAAAATCAATAAAAGATAAAGAAGGTAAATCATTAATTGGAAGAAAAGCAAAAAGTAATGAGAAAGTTATTATTGATTTATCTAAAGAAGATTTATTTAATATTGCAAAATCTTTTATAATAACTTCTAAAGACCACGATTGGGATATGAAAACAATCTTAAAGGGAATAATTAAAGGTTAATTTTGAAGTCCAATAAATCTGTTTTCTTCATAGACTTACTTCCAACACGAACAGAGATATTTCTAAAATACTCTTGATTATTCGTAATTTCAGAAACTATTTTTTCTTTTAACTCTTTATTTAGATTATATTCATCTTTAAATTCAAAAACGTAGAACATATCATTTAAAATATCCTCTTTAATATTAATTAAACCTGTTTTCCCTATACTTGAATTCCCAACACGAACAACGGCTAAAGAATAATCTCTAATTTCTTTTCCTTCAGGAATTTTTGTTTTGGTTAAAATATTTGCCCCAGAAATATTGTTATTCTTATAATCTCTTTGATATTTTGCTATTTTTTCTGAAAGATATTTTGAAAGCGTGTGTTTCCCGTTTCCGTTCCCATTATTTTTTTTGTAAAGAAAAGATTTAGGTATTAATTCTTCTGTGAGTAATTTCTCTTTATCCAAAATCTCATTAACACATTTTCCATCTTCATATAGTAAAATTATTTTATCTTTATAATTATTAAGATTAGTAAATATGGCAAAACAGCAAGGAATTGGTTCTTCAAACCAGTTTTTATCATTTTGATAAATTATTATGGTAAAAAAATTATCTAAGATTATTTGTTTTGTTTCTTTATTTTTATTTCCGATAAAAAAGGATATTGGTAAAACAAAAGCAATACTTGATTCTTTATTCCTTAGATGTTTTATGGACTTTAAAATAAATGCTTTTTCTACTTGCATTTTTTCTTTTTTATTCAGATTATTTTCTAAAAAAGAAATATTTGGATATTTTGAAGGATAAAAGTAACTATTCTTAACATTGTATTTTGTAAATGGGGGGTTCCCAATAACTAAATCAAACTTGTTTTTTTCTTCAAAATTAAAAAAATCTTCGGGATTGTTAGTTAAATCTTTATCAATTTCACACTCGCTTATTCTATTAAATCCTCTTTTTTCTAACTCCTTAACAAAATTTCCCGTTCCTGCTGAGGGTTCCAAAATTGAAATCTCTTTAGAATATTGTTTATAACTCTGCAATAAATCTATGACTCTCTTAACTATTTCCTCTTTTGTAAAATATTGTCCTAAGACAAATTTCTTCACTTCTTCCATGTTAATATTACTCTTTCCCATCTTTTAATTATTTGTATTTGATAACTCAATAAGTGAAAGCCACCTATTCGGATTGTTTAATTTTCCTTTAAGTTCAGGAATAGCCAACTCGTAAGGGCATCTTTTAAGAGTTTGATGTTTGGTTATAAAATTATAATAAATCTCTAAACCTTTCATAATAGCATTTGCAGATTCAATAGAGCCGTGAAATCCACGAAAAGTTTTTGTTCTTTGTCTAATATTATTATGTAATCTTTCAATCATAATATTAAATCCCTCACCCTTTGAAGCATTAACTCTATTGTGTGTAACCCCATATTTTTTAGTGTTAGATTTTTCAATCAGAGTAAATGTTCTTTGAATAGCATAGGGATAAGCAGTTAATCCGTCGGTTGTAACAATTTTGACTTGTTCTTCGGTTTTCTCTTTTGCTTTTTTAAGAACCAGTTTTATTTCTTCTTGTTCTCTTCCTCTTACAAATTCAGAAGAAACCATAAAACGAGTTTTACTATCTATGCAGTCAATAAACCAATTTTTATCTACTCCTTTTCTGTTTGGATATTTTCTTCTTGAATATTCCATTTCGTCAAGTTGTATTTCTTTTCCAACATGAAGTTTAAGTTTATCTGTGAATTGAGAAATTATTTTTGAATATTTTATAACCCATTTGTAAATAGATTTATGAGAAGCATTATGAGGATAAAATGCTTTAAGATGTTCTTGGACTTTTCTTGTTGAAACTCCACGATAAAATAAATCAATAGAAAGAGTAATCTTCCTTTCATTATTTCTCATTCTGTAAAAACCATTTCTTTCAATAAACTTCTTATTGCAGTTCTTACAGAAATATCTTTGTTGTTTTCCGTGTGCTTCTGTTTGGAAAGTTCCTCGTTTAACTATGCTCTCACTTTTGCAGTAAGGACATTTTGTTTTTATATTCTGTACCATAATATATTTAGGTACCACCCCCTTATATATTTTTCGGTACCATAATATTAAACTAAAATTTTATAAAGGTATAATTATTGGTTATACCATAAATTATACCATGAAAGTACAAAAAAGAAGGTGGGGAGAAATTACCCTCAAAAAACAAGGAGAAGGAAAGAATATTTTTGATAAAACGAAATCTTTTAGTATTGAACAAACGGAAACAAATTATACTATGGAAGAATATTTAGAAGTACTGAAGATAGCAACAGATTTAACTAATAAAATTTCATTTAAGGAACTAAAAGAAATATTAAATAAAAATGGTTGAAATATTTTCAATTTTGGGAGTTGTTTGGAATGTTTATGACAATCTTGGATTTTTAAGTAAAATTTGGAAAAGTTTTGGACTCACAAAAGATTATTTTATTCTTAAATGGAAAAACCCAGAAGTGTTTATTTCATTAGAAAAGATATATTTTGTTGAAAAAAGTAAAAAAGATTGTTTAGAATTAATTGAAGATAAAGTTTTAACAAACTTAAAAACTGAAAATGGTATTGAAGCAAAAAATGATGGAATAAGTTTTGAGATGTCAAATAGTCATTTAGGTTTCTCTATAAGTGAAAAAGAGATTGACACTCCTGGAAATAAACATAAGATTGTAGTGTTAAAAACAGAAACAAGGTTATATTACCCTTTTAGAGAAAAATCAATAATAAGAAGGTTGCAAAGTGATTTTTATTCTATAAGTGAGATTATTTCTTCTTGTTACAATTTTAATAAATCTAATGAAATAATAAAACTTAAACTAAATATAGAAAATAATGATAATAAAACCCAATATTCCTATAATATTGAAGATTCGGAAGTTATTTATCAAAATAAAGAAATACAAATAAATACAAAACACGGAAAGGATAGTTACTCTTTAATTCTTGCTTCAATTCTCCTTTGGCATTTAAAATTTAAAGAATCAAAATTTGTCAAGACAATAAATCATTTAGAATAATCGCTATATTTTAGGAACTTTTGAAGAATATCTTTTCTTATCTTCATTTATTCATTAAAGTTTTTTACATTTGTCCTAAATATTACAGAACCACTTTGATAAATCGTAATCCTAATATTATTCCAAACAAAACCAATCCCATATCTATCATCTATATCTATAAATCTTCTATCGTGGTCTATATCTGTTCCCCACTGCCCTTTGCAGTTATTTTCCCATTTCCTCTAACTCCATTAAAACGAATATCTGTTATTCTTTCTTTTTGTTTATTCTTAAAAATTGCAGTACAATCAAAAGATACTGGTTTGAAAGAATCTTTTTTATTAAATAAAACATCAGAAAGGATAGCAGAACCTAAAAATAGTGTTTCATCCCTATTAAAGAAGATGATTATTTTTGGTTCCTTCATAATTATAAAATCTAATTCATATCCAATAAAAGTATCTTTAGGACTAACATCAACATCAGTTAAATTTTTTATTTTGTAGTCAAAATCTTTTATTTTTCTTTTAAAATAAATTGCACCAGAAAAATAATAATTATTTCTCTCTTTAGAATAAACTTTTTTTACAACCTTAACTTCTCTGTAATTATCTGAATTAAATTGCTTCCTTGAATTTTCCTTAAAGTGTACTTCTATATCATCAGGTAAATCTTCTTTGTATGTAACTATGAACATATTAGTCCTTAGGTTTAGATAAATATAAATATATGCTTATTCTTTCTCAATAATAATCTTTTCTTTCTCTGCTTTTGCCTTTAATTCTTTTCCTAAAAGTTTAGATTCTTCAACAACTTCTTTAGGCAAATTAAGAAGATATTTTGAATATTCTTTTTTACCAACCTTTTTTGACATCGCTTTTATTATTTTCATTCTGAAATCTTTAAGGTACCGATTACTTTTAAATGTTTCTGTACCTTAATTTTTCTAACCGATTTATTGCTAAATTACAATATTCTTTTTCTATCTCAAAACCGATAAAATTTCTGTTGGTTAAAAAACAAGCAAGAGCAGTACTTCCTGAACCTATGAAAGGGTCTAATATTAAATCATTCTCTTTGGAAAACATCTTTAGTAATTCTGAAATAAATTGTTTTGGTTTAGGAGATGGATGATTAATAAATCCCTCATCTGGCTCGACCATCTTAGTTGGAGAGTCGTTAAATATATCTTTATTCCATTTTATAATTTTAGGATTTCCTTTTTTGAAAACTAAACAAGACATATATTTACTAAACCCAATTGGAGAACGGACACTTCCAAGAGGACAATTTAAAATAAATTGCCAATGATAAATAAAAGGATTTTTCTTAAAAATTTCTGGAAGAAGTTTTGTACTAAAAAAGGTTATAAAAAACCCATTTCCTTTCAAAACTCTATAACATTCTGGAAGAACTGAATAAAATGTTTCTAAATCTGAACTATTTTTTATTCCATCTTTTTTAATTCCGTATGGGGGGTCTGTGAGAATTAAATCTATACTATCACTTGGAAGTTCCTTGATTAAATTAAGTGCGTCTCCACAAATAATTTGGTTCATCCACTCTTTTATCATAGATTCCTAAGGAAAAAAGATTATAAAAAATCTCTCACTTGGCAAGAAAAAGACCAATTAAGGTAACAGAGTACTCTTCATCAATTTTTGTATAGCCAACTTACCAATTATATATAATTTACGCTACCTCTTCAGGGCTCGCCCATCAATAAATGTTTATCTAGATTCAACATTAAGTCTAAAATATATTCAAAATTCTCGCCTTCACAACTTCTCCCAGCAAAGAGATTTAAGCGGAGCAAAATCTCTGAGCGATATATAACACGAGCTTTAGCGAGTGCTAATTATACACTTTTAGAAATTCTTTTGCTTCAAAGTCGCAAAACTATCATATGTTGATAATCCAAAAACCATTATCTAAAACCAAATTCATCTTCAGAATTTCAACATTCACAAATTCCCTCAGCGAAGAGATTTAAGCGGAGCAAAATCTCTAAGCCATATATAACACGAGCGACTTAGGAACGAGTGCTATTATTTCTCCTCCTTCCCCATCTCTTCCTCCATCGCTTCTTCTTCAGCTTGTCTCAACATCTCCAAATTCTTATCACCAGAAAAATGCTCTCTCATACTTTTTAAATCAGCAATCTTCAAATTCTCTACCATGTCTTTCTTAAAATCAATAATTCTAATTGGTTGTCTTTTCTTTTCTCTTAAAAGTTTATCTCTTTCGCCTTCAACTAAATCTTCATTTAAATCCTGTCTTATCCTAATACTAAGAAAATTCTCGAGTTTATTTATAAGCCTAAAATCATCCTCTGGCATCGTCCCTTGCTCTGCCATTTTTATTGCAATCTCTGATTCTGAAATCGCTTCTGCAAGCTGTTGCTGACTCAACTTTCTCGAACGTCGGCTGCGCATTAAAATCCAATTAAAATTATCTATAAGCTTAACCCTCGGCTTTCCAGAAAATTTCTGAATTTTCTTCTGATAATTTTTATCAACAATATCCTTCAACGTCAAATTCTGCAGCTTCTTTTCTTCATCCTTTCTCGCTAATTCTCTTTTCCTTTCAATTTCTTTAGGATCTCTCGCCCTTGCCAATTCATCTGTAATCCCTCTCTCTGGCTTTTCAGAATTCTTCAATTGAAATGTAGTCGGCTTTCTAATAATAGGAATATTCTCATCAAAAGCACAATTTTCACAAACAAGAACAATTCCTTCATCCCCAATTGCTTGAAACAATCTCACTTTCTCTCCAGAAACCCCGCAAAAAAAACATTCATTCATATTAAATCAACAAAACAGCTGTTTTTTAAGATTGCTGTAATGAAAAACTAGTATCATTCAAGATATTTTTCTAATTCTTTAACTTCATCCAAATCATTCAACTGAATTTCTTCATTAATTAAAATCACCGGCAGCTCAGTAACATTGTATGCATCTAAAAGCAGTTCAATAGAAGGTATGCCTGTATCTGCTGCGATTGGAATCAGCATAATCTTGCTTCCATACTTTTCTTTAACATCAGTAAGAACATTTGAAAACACACTCTGTTTTGCTTTATCTTCCAAACTCAAATCATTTAATTTATAAAGATAAACCAAATTATCATAATCTGCATTACAATCTCTCTTTATTCTTATACTATTAATCCAAAACAGCGTCCTTAACAAATCAAAACGCTTATGTTGAAATTCTAATTCATTGCTCAACCTGCTGGCAGACTCATACCTTGAAATAATCTTTGCCTCTGCAAAAATCTTATCAGCAAAATCAATATTTGCTTCAATAGCTTTATCACAATTAATAGTTGTTATATCAAAAATCTCTCTCTGTATTCTTTGATCTAATAAATCCATTTCAGATTCCAAATAAAAAGTATTAACTTTGTTAACCCTGTTCTCTTCCAATTTAAAACCAAGAAAAATTCCCAGATTAAAAATTAGAAAAGTCACAATCAATGCCTGCAAAAAAACTATTTTTTGACTCTTTTCCATTATCTCCACCTCTGAACCCCTTTAAAATAATGATATAACGAAGTCACCAAAATAAACGGATAAAACATAAGGTAAATTGTAGAATAAATCAGGAATATAAAAAAATTATGCTTCTTAAGCATAACATTCTGTTTCATAATAAACAATATAAGCACAGTATAAATCAACCCAAATACAAATAAAACAATCCCCAAATAATTCAAAAAACTAGGAGTATAATGAAAATTACCTGATGAAATCACTGCTGACCCCACTATAAACGAACTTCTAACATAAAAATAATTAGTAATAATCCGAGATATGGATAAATATAAAAAAATGCTTAAACCAACCAAACCCAAAAATAAATTCAAAATGAAAAAAGGCAAAATGAAAAAACCAAGCATTCCTTTTCTAAGAAAATATCTTTTATATTTTGAAATGCATTGCAAACCTCCAAGATTCCATCTTCTTCTTTGAGTAAGCCAGGGTTTTAATTTACTGGGAACAGTAGTTGTTGCGACAGCGCCAAGACTCATTTTTCTCTTATAACCTTCTTTAGTCAAATGCCATGTAACTTCAATATCTTCAGTCATATTATTCTTATCAAAACCGCCAACATGTTCCAAAGCACTTTTTCTATAAAGCGCCAATGGCCCTGGCGTAACATAAATCGCATCAACATAACCCAAAAGTTTTCTTGTAAAAGCAATAACGCTGTACTCTATATATTGCAGCTTCTCCCAAAATTTTTCCCGATTCCTTGGAATAATATACGGCGTCGCAACTCCAACTTTCTCGTCATCAAAAAAACCAACCAACCTGCCAAACGCCTCTTTTTCAGGATAACTATCAGCATCAACAACAGCAATTAATTCAGACTTCGCCAATTTAATTCCCTGATTCAAAGAATCCGCCTTTCCAGAATTCTCCTTATTAATATAAACCAGCTTCGGATATTTCTTCAACAAACTTTTAACAATCTTTCCTGTATCGTCCTTTGAACCATCATCCAAAACAATCAACTCATCAATAGGATATTTCGAATCAAAAACAGCCTTAATAGTATTCTCAATAGTATCTTGTTCATTATACGCCGGCACCAAAACCGAAATCGTATACTTCTTCGTAATCTTCGGCGATTCAAACATACCTTTCCTATTTCTAATAAACAACAAAAGATAAAACGTCACAAAGTAAATCGAAATAAACATATATCCTAAATAAACATACGGAAGTATTTGCACCATAAAACCCAATCGATTTTATTTTTTTAAAGATATTTGCAGTGCAGTTTTTACAATAGTGGCAAGTGTTAAGTCCACCTTCTAAGTAAACATTAGCACTCGCAAGCTCGTGTTATATATCGCTCAAAACTGACTTCGTCAAGTTTTTCGCTTAACTTAATTTTAACGAAGAAATCGTGTCCGAAGGCCGATTTCTGAGCATCAATAACTTGTAACTTTGGAACAAGCAAATTTAGTAAAGTATGTTAAGATTCATGGTTTACTTAACAACAACAAAACATCATTCAATAGAGGGGGGTTCAGATTCAGACTCATTAATTTCACCACCCTCAACTTCATTTATAATCTTCCCGGAACTTTTCTCAACTTTAAAATAATCATAAAATTCCTCGCTCAAAGTAAGTTCATTCGTATGCCCAACCTTTTTCTTTTTAATCAAATCAAGTTCAACAAATTTCTTAATATGGTCATATCCTTTATTCCCGCGAATCTTAATCACAACACTCTGCTTAATCGGCTGCTTATACGCAATAATCGCAAGCGTTTCTTTCTCTGCACTTGTAAATTCAGAACGTCCCGTCGCCAACCTATTAATTATATCGCTATATTCAGGACGCACATCCATTTTCCACAGCTCACCTTTCTGAACAAGCTCCAATGCAGAATCTGTTTCAACATATTTCTCTTTCAGCTTATCAAGCAGCTCTCTCAAAATAATCGGATTCAAATCAGTATAAGTTATCAATTCCTGAATTGTCAAAAACCTGCCCGAAATAAACAAAACAGCCTCAATCTTTTTCAACGAATCCTTTTCTTTTTCAGAATCGATTTCATCCATTGTCGTGCTCGAAACTTCAACATCTTTTTTCATTGTAAAGAAAAAAGCGAGCGGGGTTTTAAAGTTTATGGAGAATTAAATTTTTAAATAAATATTAGCACTCACTTCAAGGTCGTTCGTGATATAAAATAGGATTAACCAGATTTATCAATTATCCTCATTACAATGTTAAATCCAGTTCACCCTGCCATCACTTGCGAAGCAATCAATTTATATGAATTTTAAGAACAACAATACTTTAAAACATTTGTGAAATGAAGAATTATGAAAGATTCAGTAATGAGCTTAAGTTGGTGGAAAAAATATCTTGAAAGTCCTTGGACTTGGAGATACAATGCTCTGGATACAATCCACGTGGAAGAATTACAATCAAGAATAGAAAGGGTACCAATGACAAGAAGATTAACAAAAGATTTTCTAAAATACCATATTAAAAAAGTAAAATATTATAAAAAAGGTTTTCTTCTTATGCCTAATTTATATCCAAATTCTATTTGCAAATTCACACTATTTTTTAACCCAAACTCTGAAGAAAGAGAAATTGGATTTTTTCACGAAGTTTGCCACGGAATTTACAAAGCAAAAGGCAGTTGGCTAGAAAAATTAATAGAAGAAGAAGCTCAAAGATTTTGCAGAGAAAATCAAAGATACATCGAGAATGAAGTTAATAGTTATCTTTAAACTTCCTAAATCTCAAACCTCAAAATAGCGCCAATACCTTTAGTCATATTCCAAAACTGCTCGCCTTCTTCTGTATCAGTTGAAACAATCTCAATCTTCGACGAAATATTATCTGCCAATTTTTGAAGCTCCTTAGTTTTTTCCTTGTCAAGTTTCTTGCTTAAAATCAAAGTAGCAACAGCCCCTTTTTCTAAAGCATCTTTCACATTTTTATAATCATAAACTACCATTGATTCCTTTCCTCCGAGAGTATCAAAAAACTTCTCCAGCAATTTTTTCTCATAAATAATATCTTGCTGAGATAAAATCTCCTGTGACTTTCCAACAAGCTCTTTCAATCCAGATTCATCAGTATCGCCAACATCAATAACCCCAATAATTTTCTCTCTTAACTTCGTCGTTAAATACTGGCCATCAATCCATTCGTCCTTTGTCGGCACAGGCCCTCCAACAATAATTCCCTTCAACTTTTTATTATCAAAAAAAATCTTCTTAACCTCTTCTGCAATTCTTTTGTAAAAATCCTTTGTCAAACCTTCGGTGATTCTATGAAATCTCTGACTCGATTGTCCCCCCGCCCTAACCTTCGACGGAATTCCCGACGTCATATGCTGCAGCATCTCAACATGCTTGCCTTCAAGAATTCCAATCGTCGCCTCTTTTCTATCCATAACAACTAAACCAAAAACTTCCTGAATTTCCATCATCTCTCTCAACGGCTCAAGAACAAATTCTTTATCACATCGATACATTCTAACTTTTAATGGCATCGGCGGCTCTAAATCCCAAAGCTGCAAATCAGTCTGCCCTTCAACTTTTGAAACATTTCCGCTAAAAATCGCCAATCCAGTTTCAGGCGTCTTCTTAAAATCCTTCAAATGCCGCGTAAGTTTCTCCAACGCATCCGTAACATTCTTCCGCGTAGAAGTCGATTTAATATTCTTCGCAGTTCCTTTTTCTGCTTCTAACTGTCCGCTAACAGTATGAATATTTTGTCCAGCCGGAATATAAACAGAAATCAACTCAGTAGCACGGCCTTTATATTTGCTCAATTCTTCAATCATTTCTTCAAGTTCATCTTTAGTTATCGGCGCCATGATTAAATAAGAAATAAGATGTTTTTAAAATCTCTGGTAAAAATCAGTATCTCCGCATAGGAATATTTTTTGCAGATTACTTTTTCGATAGACGCCTTCGAGATTATGAGCGTAGCGAATAATCGAGGATGTGTATTGGGTGTGGTGGGCGGGAAAGAAAACAAAGAAAAAGTAATCTGCCTAATCAAACTATTGTGTGGAGATGCTGAAAAATAATTTTTATATCAATAAAACAAACTTTTTAGTATTAGGGTGGGCAAATAAATAATAAAAAATTTGTTTTGAAAATTAAAGAAAGTCCAACAGAGATTTTATAAAATTAAGTGGAAGAAACATTTCTAAAGGGAATAAAAAATCTTTCAAGTAAACTAGTTCTCATCTTCCTTGTTCTTTCTTTTTCAGTTCCTTTATCAAGAATAAGATAATATATTTCCTCATCCTTATTTAATCTAATAAATCCTCTGAGAATAATTTGTTCACTTCCATCCTTTACACCAACCTTTCTTCCTTCATACTCTCTCAAAACCCCATATTTTCCGGGTATATCTAAAGGTAAGTTAATTTCTTTTAAATCCCTAAATCCTTTATTTTCATAAGATTGTTTTACCATTAAGAAATATTAAAATTGGGGTTTATAAAATTAAGTAGAATAATCAACTAAAAAAAGAATCATAGGGTTTTGGCAAACCAAGTTTTCTCAGCGTTTTGTAAACCAAGGGAAATCTTTCACATAAATGAGCCATTCCCAATCTATATCTTATCTCAAATTTTTCTCTCATTCCAACTCCACTCAACAAAGTCCTATCAAAAGAAACATCATTTTCTTCAGGAGTTGACAAATCCGGATGATGTCCTTTACTAGAAACTTTACAATTTTCAATAGTAAGATGATCATCTATAGACATAAACAAAACAGATAATCAACATTTAAATAAATTTATGTAGTAAAGATAATCAAGGCAAAGGTCTGCTCAAAACTCTTTTCCTATAAGCATTCCATTATCTTTCAGTATAAAATCTTCTAACTCCAGGGGTTTTAATACATTCATATTGGGCAGGAGTCATTCCAAAATTACCCATGAAAAATTCTTCCTCAGTAAAACTTGGAAAATCAACGTCAATTAAACGTGCAAGTTCCTCTTCAAGAACAATTTCTTTTCCCATATAAATTAAACATCTTTATCATTTAAATAAATTATTATCCTACAAACTCCACTCCAAACTTCCCTTCCCTAATTTCCCTCGCATTAACAACATGTTTCAAATCCTCCAAAACAGGTTTCAACAAAACCATTTCCTTTTTCGACAAACTTAATTTTATCTCAGCCTTCATCGACTTCTGAGCTTTCGTTTTTTCCTGACGAATCTTTCCAATAATCTCAATTAACTTTTCAAAAATCTTTTCATCAGATTTTTCTTTAGAAACCTTAAATTCATTAGGCCACTCGCATAAATGAATACTTCTCGAATTTTCTTTTTTATAATGTTCCTTAAAAATCTCTTCTGTAATAAACGGCATTATCGGAGAAATCATTTTCAAAATATTTAGCAAAATATTATACAAAGTAAAATAAGCAGATTCTTTTTCCAGTTTACTTCCATTATAAACTCTCCACTTGACAATCTCCAAATAATAATCACAAAAAACATTCCAGAAAAACCTCTCGACTTCTGACTTCGCCTTGCTATACTCATATTCTTCAAAACCTAAGGTCGTTTTCTTAATCACATCATTTAATTTTTGTAAAAATAGTTCATCAACTTTTTCAAGTTTATTTGGCTTAATAATCTTCTTCGGCAAATTCATAAAAACAAAATTCGAAGCATTCCATAATTTTGTAACCATTTTCGTTCCTGTAACTAAATCCTTTTCTTGATAATCCAAATCCTCGCCAAGCTTAGAACCAGCAGCCCAAAACCTCAACGCGTCTGCTCCATAATTTTCAAGAACATCCTGCGGAGCAATCACATTTCCCTTCGACTTAGACATTTTCTCTCCTTTTAATGTGACAAATCCAGAAATAGCGATATCACTCCAAGGAATTTCTTTTTCATGCAATAAAGATTTAACAATTGTATAAAACGCCCAAGTCCGAATTATATCATGCGCCTGAGGCCTCAACGAAAAAGGAATCTCAATTTTATTTTTAATCAGCGACGAAGCCAACTGCGGCGTCAAACTCGACGTTGCCCAAGTATCCAAAACTTTTTTTTCTGGAATCGCTTCTTCCTTGCACTTCGGACATTTTTTCTTAACATTCAATGGATCAACAGGCAGCTCTTTTTCATCTGCCAAAATTACCTCCCCGCATTTCCTACAATACCAAACAGGAATACTAACTCCAAAATGCCTCTCTCGAGAAATACTCCAATCCCACTCCAATCCTTTAATCCAATTCTCATAACGCTTAAACATATATTTAGGATGCCAATTCACTTTCTTTCCTTGCTCAATCAATTTTCTCTTTTTATCAAGAACTTTAATAAACCATTGCTCTGTCGGAAGAAATTCAATCCCACAACCACACTTATCATGAACATTAACAACATGTGAAATTTCTTTTCTATCAGTAATCAAATTCTTATCACGAAGGTCCTGCAAAATTTTCTTTCTCGCTTCTTTAATGCTCAAATTTTTATAAGCCCCTTCTTTCGTAGTTCCATCTTTATTAAAAATAATTCGGGGTTTTAATTTATGTCTTTGAATTGCATCAACATCAAACTTATCTCCGTAAGAACAAACCATCAAAACGCCTGTTCCTTTTTCTAAATCAGCAGACTCATCCTCCAAAATTGGAACCTCGTGATTAAAAATTGGAACTTTTGCTTTCTTCCCAATAATATTTTGATAACGTTTATCTTTCGGATTTACAAAAACCCCAACACAAGCTTGCAACAACTCTGGTCTTGTAGTCGCTATCAACAAATCTTTTCCACTGCAGCTAAACTTCAAAGTTGAAAAAACACTATCAAATTCTTTATCTTCAAGTTCTGCCTGGGCAACCGGAGTCTGACATTCAGGACACCAAATCGTCGGAAATTCAGCTTTGTAAACTTCCCCTGTTTTATACAAATCAATAAATGACTTCTGCGAAATCTTTCTTGAATTATCATCAATAGTTGAATAACAAATATCATAATCCGCACTCACACCGAGATTCTTCCAATCCTGAATAAAATCAGGCGTTATCTTTTTCAAAGTCTTTAAACAAAGAGCAATAAAATCACTTCGCGACATTTCCTTGCTTTTAACATTATTAATTTTTTCAACAAGTTTCTCTGTCGGCAAACCATTATCATCAGTTCCAAACGGATAAAACACGCCTTGCTTCATTCGCCTGTAACGGGCAATAAAATCCTGCTGGCTGTAAGAAAACGCATGCCCGATATGCATTTTCCCAGAAACAGTCGGCGGCGGCGTATCAATCGAATAAATTTTCTTAGACGACTTGGCGTTAGAATCAAACGCATAAATTTTTTCCTTCTCCCAATATCTCCGCCATTTTTCCTCAACAACCTTTGCTTCATAATTCGCCATGAATTATAAAGAAGAAGAAGGATTAAAAAGTTTGGTATTTTAATAATAATATGAAAAAAGAAGTAGCAATCTCCCAACTCCACGCCCTCGGCAAACTCGCTCCAAAAAATATGCGTCTTGCAGCCGAATGGCCAAAACATAAATCATGGCAAGTTTTAATTTCTACAATCATGTCAGCACAAACAAAAGACGAAACAACAATCGCAATATCAAAAATTCTTTACAAAAAATATCCTTCATTAAACAAACTTGCAAACGCGCCCCTTTCTTCAATCCAAAAAATAATTCGTCCTGTAAATTACTACAAAACAAAATCACGCCACGTTCTATCGACATCAAAAATATTAATTAAAGATTTCAACTCAAAGGTTCCAAATACTCTCGACGAGCTTTTAACTCTTCCAGGCGTCGGAAGAAAAGTCGGAAACGTTTATCTCGCAGAAGCACTAAAAAAAAGCGCAATCGGAGTTGACACTCATGTCGGAAGAATCTCACAAAAACTCGGCTGGACAAAAAACAAACATCCACATAAAATTGAAAAAGACCTGGAAATCTTGTTTCCAAAAAAACATTGGCGTTCAATAAACTACATTTGTGTTAGATTTGGGCGTTCGCACACAAGAAAACAAGAAAATGAAATTTTCAAAAGGATAAAGAGGATGAAATAAATTTAAATTTCAACTTTAGTAAACCCTTCTACCTTCAAAAGATATGCTAAATCATTAGGAACCCCTAAATGTCCAGGAGATATTTTAGCAAACAATTCTACATTATAAGTAAATGGTGTTCCGGAAGGCATTGGATGAACAGGATTAAAATCTCTTGCTTCTAATACTATAGTGCAAAACCTTTCCCCATCGAAAACTAAATACTTTCCGCCTGCAATTCTTTCAAAAGAATTCCGTTCCAACCATTCATCAATATTTTTTGTATCTCTTTCATCAGTCCTATTATAATGTCCAGTACCTCCAGAAACGCTGAACGTGCCATTTAATCCTTCTAATCTATACATCTCTTTATTAACCAACACCATAATATTCAACAACTAAAAGAGTTTAAATTAATTATGTCGATTAATTATATAATGTACTTTTACAATAAATATATTATCACCTCTTTTCCAGAAACAAATATGTTTAGAAATCTTATGGATTAATCTTTCGTTCAGCATAACATCGTGACAAAGTCCGATGTGAAGCGCAATTATAACTTTGCTTCGCAAAGTAATTGTATTTCAACTAACCAAAACCCCTGCTAATCCCATTGCGCTGTAAAAATCATCCACAGAAAACCCGTCATACCTTGAATCATTCAACTGCCTGAAACCACCAGAAAGAAAAAGAACTTTTTGTTCAGCCATAGTTACTCCATCCACTGATTCAAATTGTATTGGATCAGCTATTAAATTATCATAGGGCGAACTCAATAAATAATCAAATACCCTTTGAGTTAAATTTCTTACTGTATCATTCACATCAGTTCCGCCGGCTCGGAAAGTATCTATAAATCCTCTCATCGGTTTAACTCTGCCCATGTCTCTTTCCTCAATCAAACTGTATCTTAAAAGAATATGTTTTTTAGCCATAAAAAAAATTATTTTAAAGAGTGTGAACTACCCACAGACTAAAGTCAGGGGCGTCCACGTGCTAACTCAAAATTAATTTAATCTTGCTTGATAAGTTTCATAATCTTTCCAGTGTTTATCTTGGCTG
>Ga0209210_1001234_pt1 | contig 22169 bp, 23 predicted proteins | sample RifGroA1_FD_183991 | JGI IMG/M metagenome (GOLD analysis project Ga0209210, IMG submission 183991) | Contaminated groundwater microbial communities from Rifle, Colorado, USA - Rifle Groundwater A1 (SPAdes) (version 2) | ecosystem: Environmental > Aquatic > Deep subsurface > Groundwater >...
CTACTGAACCGAAATAAATTCCGTAGACTTCGTATCCTTTTTCGTGAAGAAAGTCTACTAAGTGCGAACCCATAAACCCGCCGGCACCCGTTACTAATACTTTTATACTCTCCATACATATAACCCTTTATCATCAAATGAAACTGTTTTGAAATCTACGAGATTAGATATATTTTCTGTTCCTGCTGAAAATTCTAAAGCTTTTTTTATAATAGCTTTCTGAACTTCAATTTTTCTTATCGGATCGCAGATTAATGTCATATGCCCTCCTCCGCCCGCTCCAGAAATTTTTCCACCATAAACTGCGCCAGTTTCCCTTGCTGCATTGTAAATTGCATCGATATAATCATTAGATGTACCTTTTGCAATTTCTTTTTTTATAAGCCAGCTTTCGTGTAAAAGTTCTCCAAATTCCTTTACATTTCCTTCGAGCATTGCATTCATTCCGGGCCTTACAAGCTCTTTCAACTTATGATGAACCTCTAAATTCTTGCCTTCAGAATACTCTTTCTTCTGCTCGGCAATAGTATTGCCGCTCATTCTTGGCATCTTAATATCGCAAAGAAGTATACTATACTGAAGTTCCGACTGTATATCTTTAGAAATCTTTAATGGAATTACTATAACATTCTTATTCTTGTCCATTTCAATAATATTAAATCCGCCAAACGCAGCAACATATTGGTCTTGATACCCACCCTCTATTCCTAATTCTTCTCTTTCAATTTTAAATGCTGTATCTGCAATTTCTTTTTTTGTTTTTGTAAGCGTAAATGGTTTCTCCGTTGTTTTTCCAATTCCATCCCAAATTGCACCAACTAAACTCACGGTTACTGCTGAACTAGTTCCTAATCCGGAACCAACAGGAGCATCAGAATGTAAAGTAAAATGTCCGCCTCTATTCAAATTTAAATATTTAAATGTCGCTTTTATTAAATCATATTTTCCATCATAAACTAAATCTTCAACTTTTGTATTTATATTCAAATCGTGCGAATGAACAGATAAATCTTTATTATTTGAAATCTGCCAAGTGGCATAAGCATATTTATTTATTGCTGCGGTCAAAACTCTGCCGCCGTGCTCATAAGAGTAAGGAGGGACATCAGTACCGCCACCAAAAAAACCAATTCTTAACGGAACTCTGCTTCTAATTATCATCTTACACCCCAGCAATTGGACGTTTGAGCAAAGTCATATAAAGGTTTTCAAGTTTCTTCGTTAATTCTGCCCAAACAAGAGTTTCTGCATACTTTTTACCTTCATTTCCCATAGTTTCTCTAAGCTTTTTATCTCCCAAAAGTTTCTTCAAATAATCGTGCAACTCATTTAGCTCTGTAAATACATAACCGCGATTTCCTACAACAGACGGCATTCCGCCGGCATTATATGCAATTATGGGCTTACTTTGCGCCATTGCTTCAACTAAGGATATTCCAAAAGCTTCGTATTCTGACGGCATTACTAAAACATCGCAGGCTGCAAGCGCATCAAGCTTCTCTTGTTCAGAAACTTCTCCGACAAATAATATTTTATCTTCAACTTTCAAATCTTTTGCGAATTTTTCTAACTCTTTGCGGTGTCCGTGATCTGGACCAACAAAAACGAACTTAGTATCCTCAAATTTGTTTGCTATCCATATTATTTTGTCAAGTCCTTTACTTTTGTGCAGTCTGCCAATAGATAAAACTACATACTTCTCTTTTATTTTATGTTCTTTTCTGAATTTTGTTTTGCTTCTTTTGTCTAAATAAAAATTATGCAATCCTGGCGGAATAATATAAATTTTATTCTCGTTTATGCCAAATCTATTTTGCAGCCAATTCTTTTCTGCTTCAGTTTGCACAACTAAAGCATCTGCAGATTTCAAAATTGCTGGACCAATGGTATAATCAACTAATTTTGTCATAGAGCTCAAGAGTTTTCCTCTTACGTCGGCGGGATATTCCGGCCAGTGCGTTGATAGAACAGCTTTCTTGCCGCTCATTTTTGCGAATAAAATAGCTAAATTGTGGAACTGTCTGTAAGAATGCGCGTGAACTAAATCATACTCTTCTGTTAAAATTTTTGGAATAATATTAGGAAATACGGGCGTAAAATTACTAAGTCTAAACCAAGTCGGCATCCTAATAACGTTTATTCCATCAACAACTGCTTCTTTCTCTGAAATCTTTCCAGTTCTGTCTGAATCTGAAGTTAGCACATCTAAACTATGTCCTAATTTCAATAATTCTAAACCTTCATAATAAAGATGATTTTCCATTCCTCCTTTTACTGGATGGAAAAAACTTGTGACTTTTGCAATTCTCATTTCTGAATCGCCCCCAAATACAGCGGTTCAAGATATTTCCAAACTATATCTTCATTGACAAACTGCTTTGCTCTTTCATAGCTCGCTTCTCTAAATTTTTTCAGTGTATTTTTATTTTCAATTAACTGCAATAAATAATTCTTCAGAGATTCAAGATCGTCATATTTGTAAACAAAACCAGTTTCGTTGTGCACTACCGCTGTATTTCCCCCTAGTATCTCTGACGAAATAGCAGCGCATTTGCGAGCCATTCCTTCAAGTGTTACAATACCAAACGCTTCCGTTCCTGGAGCGCTCGTAAATACCAAAACTTTGGACGCATCAAGAGCTTTCAACTTATCTTCTTCAGAAACTTCTCCAGTAAAGATAATGTGTTTTTCTACACCTAAGTCTTTTGCCAATTTTTCAAGTTCTTGTTTGTAACCCCTATCAGAACCAATTATCATATACAAAACGTTTTTGTGCTTCTTCACAATTTCAGGCAGAACTTTCAACGTTTGCTCCTGCCCTTTATACTTTACTAATCTTCCTAAATGCACAATAACAAATTTATTTTTCAAATTATATTTTTTAACAAAATCTTTATTGTCAACTTTCTGGAATCTATCTTTAGGAATTCCATCAGGGCAGTATTTTATTTTCTCTAGCTTGGGAAAATAATTAAGCATCCACGTAGTTTTCTGTGTTCCGTTGCAGTCTATTACGCCGTCGTACAAACTATTAATTAACGGCTTCTCAACTGCTCTGTAAATTTCTCTGAAAAATTTCACGGGAGCGCTATAATTCTCATTTGCGAGAAAAGGTCCGTGAGGAAAGTTAACTATGCCTAATTTTGGTTTTAATATCTTCAAAAGCAAAACTGCTAAGTCCTGCTGAATAAATCCGAGAGAATGAACGTGCAAAACATCCAAATCTGTTTTTAGCAAATCACTTATTAGTTTTTTATTCCAAACTAAATAATATTTATAACGAAATAAAGTTTTGTAGCGGTGAATATGCAAGCCGTTATAGTTTTCATATTTGTCTTTTAGAATTTCGCTGCCTCTTCTGTCAGAAGTAAAAATATGAATTTCGTGCTTCTTAGCCAGCTCAGAACTCCAAGACAAGCATTGATTTTCAGTTCCATCTTTAAACGGATGGAAATAAGTAATCAGCACTCCAATTTTCATATAAACAAGCGAGAAAATAAGCTTATAAGAGGTACGAATTTATTCTGAAAATAGTTTTTTAACTCTGTTCCAGATATTCGTGCGCATCTAAAGCGGCTTTGCAGCCCTCTCCTGCCGCTGTTACTGCCTGCATATACTTGTAATCGTGCACATCGCCGGCCACAAACACACCCAGAGTGCTTGTTTTAGTTGATATTCCTGGCTCTTTCAGAGCTACGTAATTATGGCTGTCTAACTTAACTTGTCCTTTCAAAAAATCTGTATTTGGTTTGTGTCCGATTGCAACAAATAAACCGTCTATCTTTAATTCAGATTCTTTTTTTGTCTTGCTGTTAGATACTTTCACTCCCGTGACTTTGTCCTTTCCAAGGACTTCTTTAACTTCAGAGTCCCAAATAAAGTTTATTTTTTTATTTGCTTTTGCTCTGTCCTGCAAAACTGCCTGCGCCTTCAGTTCGCTTCTCCTATGGATTACTGTAACCTGTGATGCTAACTTAGACATATAGAGCGCCTCTCTCATAGCTGTATCTCCGCCGCCAACTATTGCAACAGGTTTGTTCTTAAAGAAATAGCCGTCGCAAACCGCGCAGCTTGTTACACCTTTGCCAATTAATTTCTGTTCGCTTTCTAAGCCGAGCCATTTAGCACTTGCGCCCGTAGCAATTATTACCGCTTTGGCAGAATATTTTTTATTATCAGCCAAAACATATTTTACATTTCCTTTCAAATCTGTTTTAATTACATCTTCGTTAATTATTTCTACTCCTAGATTTAGCGCCTGCTCGCGGAATAATTTCATCAATTCTGGACCCTGCACACCTTTTGGAAAACCCGGATAATCCTCTACATCTGTTGTTAGCATTAACTGACCGCCAGCCTTCTCGCCCGCTAAAAGTAGTGTTGACATATCTGCTCTAATTCCATAAATAGCTGCGGTATAGCCTGCCGGTCCTCCGCCGATAATAATCAAATCGTAGTTAGTCTTAGCAGCTGGCATAACAAAATCTAAATAGTATAGTTTATAAAAGTTTTATTTCTTTTACGGCAAATGAAGCCTAAACTTTCCATAATAATAACTGCTTTCAAAGAGCCTAATGTTGACAAAGCTATTGATGCAATTGTAAAACAAAATATACCTTATGAATATGAATTAATTGTTGCAGCACCAGATGATGCTACCAAACATGTTGTTGAGCGGTTCAATAAAAATTACAAGCAAGTGAGATTTTTTAAAGATCCCGGCAGAGGCAAAAGTTTCGCTCTGAATTTAGTTATGCAAAAACTTTTTGGCGATATTATAATTATGACAGACGGCGACGTGTGTCTGGGTGAAAATTCTATCAAAGAACTTGTCAGGCCATTTGAAAATCCAAAAATTGGAGTTGCAACGGGTAGGGTTGTTTCTATAAACGAGAGAGATAATATGCTCGGCTATTGGTCGCATATGCTTTGCGATGCTGGAGCACATTCTATCCGGCAAGAACTGCACGACAAAGCTGAGTTTATAGAATGCTCTGCTTACCTTATGGCATTGAGAGCAAATATAATTGGAGAGTTTCCTCTTGATGTTGCAGAAGATGCGTATATTCCTTATTTGTTTCATAAGAAAGGCTACAGAATAGCATATGCACCAAATGCTCACGTATTAGTAAAATGGCCTACTAATTTCAAAGACTGGGTTAAACAAAAAGTCAGAACTGCGAAAGCTCACGAAACTCTTGACAAATATGCTCCAGATTTTCCGAGAGTTAAAAGTTTCAAAAACGAATTGCTGCAGGGATGGCACAGAGCTCTGAGTTATCCGCAGACCACAAAAGAACTTGCGTGGACATTTCCATTATTTGTAGCGAGATTATATGTCTGGGCAAATGTTATTGCAGATACAAAACTAAAAAACAAACATTATCAGGATGCGTGGGATAGAGTTAGCAGCGCTCGTTAAATAAATTATTTTTTCTTTATCAAACTTAAAATATATTGCGGCTCTGCTTTACCGCGCAGTTTGCCCATCGCTATTCCTATGAGCTGTCCTTCTGGAACACCTTTATGTTCAGATTTAATTTTTTTAATCTCTGTCAGAACTTGTGATTTTGTTAATTTCTCAAACTTCTTTGCAACTGTTTCAATCTTTTCTCCTTTTGAAAGCTCTGCAAATATATCAAGAATTGCTTCTTTTGCTATTTTATCTTTGTTTAATAATTCAAATACATTCTCATATTCCTGATCAGAAATATCATAACACACATTTGTTTTTTTCTGAATATAATTTTCAGCCGACGCAATTATATCTGCAATTATTGTCGGTTTTACTTTTTTGTATGATTTTACAAGATGTTCAAACAAATCTGCATCTCCTCCGTATGCCATTTGTTCTGATAAACTGTTAGACAAACCCATTTTCTCAAATCTTTTTTCTTTTGCTTCAAGAAGCTCTGGGATCTCAAGCTGTTCAACTAATTTCATATCTATTTCCACCAAAGGCAAATCTGTTTCCGGATACATTCGTGCTGCACCGGGCATTGGACGGAGATACTTTGATGACAAATCTGGTTTGACATTTCTGACGTGAGACTCTTCTTTCAGATTAGATAATTGTCTTTGTGCTTCTATCTCTAAAATTTTTGGAATGCTTCGCAAATCCTGTACGCCTTTTAGCTCAACTCTATCGTGTCCTTTTACAGAAATATTCAAATCCTGTCTTATTGTTCCTAAGCCACGCATTACTTTTCCTGTTGAGCGTAAAATATCTCCTATTTTTTCGGCGGCTTCCTTCGCCTGTTCTTCTGTCTTTATGTCAGGTTCAGTCGTAATTTCTACCAAAGGTATTCCTAATCTATCTAATCTAAAAGTAACTGACTCTGGATTTTCGTCTACTCTTCTTGCAGAATCCTCTTCAAGAATTACAGATCTAATTTTTACTTTTCCCAAACTTGTGTCTATGTAGCCGTCTTGTCCGACTAAAACAGTTCTCTGAAAACCAGATGTATTTGAGCCGTCAACAACAGTCTTACGCATAACTTGTATTATATTTGGATGGCTGCAATGTAACATTTTTGAGATTAACAAAGTTATGTCAAGCGCTTCTGGGTTTAATTTGGATGGAGGCTCTTCATCCATTTCTACAAGACAAGTTGTATTGTTGTAGCCTTCATAAACGTAAAATAAACCTTTAGTCTTTTCGTACAGCGCCGCTACATCTACCTCTCCTGATTCGCCCGCAATTGGTCTTAATTCTCTTTTGACTTTGAAATCAGGATCATCTTTTCTAATCAGCGACTGACATTTGCAAAATAATTTATGCGTCTTTAGCTGCTGATGAATTTCCAAACCGATTTTCAATCCTTTTTCCATAATTACAACCCGAAATACAACAAAGCTTCATAAATACTACTAACTTCAATAACATTTTCCACTGCGTCTTTTACCTTTCCTGTCTCCTTTTCCTCACAAACTTTGTCAGCTCCTTCTCCAACGCAGAACTTTTCTTTAACTGGATCATTTGACTGATTTGGCGGAACTAAAAATACAGTGTATCCATTACTAGCCACGACTTTCGCTTTCGCACCTACGCCACCGACTTTAGTTATACTTCCATTGCTAGATATGGCGCCGGTTATGGTTACTCCGCGCGGTATTGTTTTGTTTTTTATTGCGGCTATAGTTAAAATTGTCATTCCAGCACCTGCCGATTCGCCGCCGATTATAGTTAATTGATTGGTGTTACTATAGTATGTCAAATCAAGTTTGCTCAAGTCCGCGCCTGATGCTCTTCCCGCAGCCTCCCGTGCTTTCTTTACTGAACTTTGTGTATCTTCAACGAAAACTAAATTATCCAAGTCAACTAAAGTTTTTCCTGTTCCTAATTTTGCTTCAACTCCTAAAGGAAACATCGCACCGTCTCCATCTGTCGTGACTGCGGGAAAAAACATTTCAGCGGCTCTAGATGTATCTTGTGCTAGTACTTGTATTTCAACAGTTTTTTCAACAACTTGATCAGGAAGAAAATTTAATCCGATTAAAACGCCTAGAGCTACGCCTAAAACTAAGACTAAAAAATACTTTGATACCTCTGCGGCCATTAGCTGAAACTAATAGTTTTGGTTATTTTAATTGTTTCCTTTACTAAATCATTGGATCCTAGGCTATCTTCTAGTTTTGATATCTCATCTATGTTTGTGCTCAACTCTGGATGTTTTGGAACCATGTAAGAACAGCAATCATCGTAGGGCTGGATAGAAATCTCGTAAGTTCCAATTTTCTGCGCCAAATCAATTATTTCCTGCTTGTCAAAACCAGCAAGAGGCCTCAATATCAGCATATCAATTGCAGCACTGACAGCTTTCATATTTTGCAAAGTCTGTGAAGCTACCTGACCTATACATTCACCAGTTGCAATTGCTTTGTAATTTCTATTAGTTTTTGCTATTGTTTCTGCCATCTTGAACATCAACCTTCTGTAAACTATTAGTCTGTCTTTTGCTGGAACTCTCGGAATAACTTTCATCTGCGCACTTTGAAAAGGTATCCAATATAATTTAGTTTGCGATTGGTATTTACTCAAAACTTTTGCGAGTTTAGTTATCTTTGATTCGCCGAATTCTGAATTTGATGTCTGTGGTGCAAAATGTACAAAGTCAACTTTGCATCCGCGTTTCATTAACATATAAGCTGCAACAGGAGAATCGATTCCACCAGATAACAGCATCAGAACTTTCCCTGATGTGCCGACCGGCAGACCGCCAGCACCTCTAATTTTTTCGTAGTAAACAAAAGTTCCCTTTTCTGTTACATCAATATAAAAAATTCTATCTGGTGTTTTGTAATCTACTTTTAATCCTAATTCTTCCAGATGCATTCCAACTTCTCTGTTTATATCTGGAGACTGCAAAGGAAAATCTTTGTAACTGCGCTTTGCACTCACCTTAACTTTGCCTTTGAAAGCCTTAGATAATTGTGCAGCAACTTGTTTTATTTTCTCGATATCATTTTCAGTTTTTACTGCAAATGCAAAATTCGATATGCCGAAAACGTTTGTCAATTTAGATTTGATTTCTTCTAAATTTGAATTCTCATTCAAATGAATTACTTGTCTTCCGTAAAATGTTTCCAATTCAACATCAAGAACAGATTTTATGTTCGCCACTAACTGCGTTATGAATTTGCCTTTGTTATCTCCTTTTATTGAGAGTTCTGCATAGTGTATAACTACTGAATTAAACATAAACTGCTTTCTGAATTTGGATTTATAAGGTTCACTAATGCCGCATATCAAACTCATCTGCTTCTAACAGTTCAATTGGCTGTCTGCCTTGAAAACCTTCATCAACGCTGTGCCAATACATTATATCTCTCTCCCCGAGTTTCCAGCACAGGCAAATCTCTTTGCCTTTGTACACCGACAAAAAATCAATCAAACCAGACTCTATATCTTTTACAATTATTCCGTTCGCCATCATATCAACGAGCTCTTTGTAGAATCTAAAAAATAATTTATGCTTACGTCTGCTCTTAACTAAATATTCCTGAAGAGTATAATAATTATCTTCGTAAACAGAATTAACTGAATTCAACAAACTCAAAGCATCTCGCAATTTTCCTAAACGCTCGAGTGTCTCTTCTACCTCTGGCAGTAACGCTCTCGCCTCCCTAAGCGTCAGTAACTTCTTGGCCATTTATTAGTTTGTAATATTACAACTTATATTTAAGACTTGCTTTCTTACAACAAACGAATTAGTATAAAAATCCACGTGGTTCAATTTTGTGACTTATTTCTCCGGCAATATTTCTCAGCATTAAATCTTCTGCTTCTGTATGATTTTTGGAATGCGCTAATACCCATCCAAGTTTTACAAGTGCAGTTTCACTTAGCATATCTTCCAAGAATACAGCTCCGGCTTCTTTAAGCAGTCTTGCATTGGAATAAACAAACGGGTCCACTCTGCCGTAAATTGCCTGTGATGTAAACCCAATGAAAACTTTTTTCTTTGTCGCTTCCTTTATCGCCGGCAGCCAAGATTTATTTTTGTCAATCGGATTTGTTGCAACTTGTCCGAGTCCGGCGGCTTCAATGATAATTCCTTTGTAACCTTTTTTTACAAAATACTTTAGCAGGTCTGGATCAGCTCCGGGATAAAATTTTAGAAGTGCGACTTTGCTTTCAAAGTCTACATCTGCAATTACTTTGCCAGTACTTCTCTTTTTGTAATCTTTATTTAAAACTTCAAATGTTCCATCTTTCCACATTCTGCCAATTGGCATTTCATTTACTGGACGGAATGCGTCTCGTCTTGAAGAATGTAGTTTTCTTACTTTTGTTCCTCTATTTACCAAACAAAAATTATCTTCTGTTGTTCCGTGCATTACAACTGCGACTTCTGCTACATTTGATTTTGCGAAATGTGCGCCACAAATTAAATTTAGAGCGCCGTCAAAACTTCCTCTATCTGAACTTCTCTGCCCACCTACAACTGCAACTGGTTTGCTCAAATTCGTCAGCATAAAACTTAACGCAGCTGCTGTGTAGTGTAACGTATCTGTTCCGTGAGTAACAATTACGCCCTCGTTGCCTTTGTTTAATTCTGATGCAACTTCTTTTGCAAGTTTTTGCCATTCTTTAGGTCCCATATCTTCTGAAAAAACTGCGAATGGCTGTGCAACATTTGTAACATAAACTATTTTTGTAAGCTCTGGAATTTTTGCTAGCAATTCTTCCGGCTTAGTAATTGGAGAAACAGCTCCTGTTTTGTAATCAATACTTGACGAGATAGTACCGCCTGTTGAAACAATTGAAATCTTTGGCATATTTTTATCCTGTTTTGCGTTTACTTTTACTGATTTTTTTAATTCTTGTTTGCCAATAACTTTGATGCTCATACCTTTTCCAAGTTTTACACCCAAACTATAGCCATTATCAAGTCTTAACATCAAAACTTTAGAAGTTGAGTCCTTTGAAACTACGCCGATATAAGTTTTAGCAACAGGATTTTTTTGTGCGACTTGTACTCGATCGCCAGTAGAATATATAGCCATATCCATTAGAACCTTAGATAGTATATAATTCTATTTACAACTACATATTAACGCTATTTCACGACTCGGTGAGAAAATATTTATTTGCAATATGTCGTTCCATAAGAAAGTAGTGTAAATCTTATAGTTTTGTTACTTTTCTTCCAGAACAAAAAAGCGCACTGCTGCAATTGTGTCCCTTTATTTCTACTGCAACTTACAAAAGTGATGTATCTGCTTCTTATGGAAAAACCACACAATGGCGACTAAGTTTTAACCTGTTTACTCCAGTATATAATTGTATATATAATATATCTGTTCTCTAAATGGAACACCTTTACAAAAGGGGAGACGCTGGGACGAGGTTTAACCAAAGCCTGGCAAAACGGCCATGGAATTCATAGTAAGTGACGCATTAAAAGCATCTGCTAGTTCAGTTGCTGAAGAATATAACATTGGCAATGCAAATATAAAAGTAATAGGATGTGGCGGTGGCGGAATTAATTCTGTTGACTGGCTATACAAAAAAGGCATTCAAGGTGCAGAAGTTATTGCAATAAACACCGACAAACTTCACTTGGATCACCGAGAAGCCGACAAGAAAATTCTTATCGGAAAAGAGACCACAAGAGGATTGGGTGCTGGTGGTATGCCAAACAAGGGTTTGGAAGCTGCAAAAGAATCCATCCACGAAATTAAGGAAACTCTAAAGGGAGCTGACATGGTTTTCGTCTGCGCAGGAATGGGCGGAGGAACAGGAACTGGTTCAGCACCATTGGTATCACAAATTGCCAAAGAAAATGGTTCAATCGTTATTGGTGTAGTAACTATGCCTTTCAACATTGAAAAAGCTAGAATTGACAAAGCTGAATTCGGCTTAAAACAAATGAGGCAGTTTACAGACACTGTAATCGTAATTGACAACAACAAGTTATCAACAATTGCAGGCAACCTGCCAATACAGCAGGCATTTGCAGTTGCAAATGAATTAATTGCAACAATGATAAAGGGTATTGTTGAAATCATAGCTGTTCCAAGCTTGATTAACCTTGACTATGCAGACGTCAGAACAATAATGAGTTCAGGCGGATTGTCTGTCATTGGAATCGGCGAAAGCGACAGCGAAGGTAAAGTAGAAGAAGCTGTGCACAGAGCACTATCAAATCCTTTACTTGAAGTAAAGTATGATGGCGCACACGGTGCATTAATCCATATAACTGGCGGACCAGACTTAACACTGGAACAAGCAGAGAAAGTCGGCGAGCTAATAACTGGCGGTTTGGATGACGACGCAATGGTCATCTGGGGCGCAAGAATAGATCCAAAGTTCCAGGGTAAACTTCGAGTTATGACAATAGTAACTGGAGTACAAAGCCCATTCGTACTTGGAAAACACGACTCAGCAAAGCCAAGCCACGAATCTGTTGCATTCAACAGAGAACTTGGAATTGACCTATTGTAAGACGGAATTAGAGCTGCTATGCAGCTCTATCATACTCCCAAAAGCACCTCCAAAGTTGTCTTCGGGTTTTTGCGGTTAGTGGTGAGGGTATCACCCTACCGCACTATATTTTTGTTTGTCGAAAACTATTTCTTTGATTTCAAAAACTTCGTTAAAATTTGTTCAACAACTCTCGCACTCTTGTCATCAATGCTATAAGTCACATTTATGACCGGTTTGTTAACTTTGAGTAAATCTTTCAACGGACTTGGAGATGCATTCAATACGACATCACACTTAGATTTGTTAATCGTACTTCGCAGTTCATCTATTTGTTTTTTACTATAACCGAGCGCAGGAAGCTCTTTATCTATATGAGAAAACTTCTTGAATGTCTGCTTTAATGACCCCTCAGCATATTTTTTCGCATCTATAATTTTAATTCCGTATTTTTTTGCTGCAATTGTACCGGCGCCAAAACTCATTCCGCCGTGAGTTAATGTCGGACCGTCTCCAATTACTAATGCGTTTTTGCCTCTTAATTCTTCGTTTGTTTCTAATGCAACAAGAGACTGCACTTTCAAAACTTTTGTATGAGGTTTGTATTTCTTTATGTTTTTTTCAATTTCTTTAATTTTAGTTTCTGGAGCGGTGTTAACTTTGTTTATCACCAAAATATTAGCCATCAAAAAATTAGCCTCGCCTGGATACGATTCTATCTCTTGTCCTGCTCTAAATGGATCGGTTACAACAAACAGCAAATCTGGATGATAAAACGGGAAATCATTATTCCCACCGTCCCACAAAATTACATCTGCTTTCTTCTCAACAGCTTCCAAAATAGCTTTGTAATCCACTCCCGCATAAATCACAAATCCGCGTTTGACATAATTATAGTATTCCTCTTGCTCTTCAATAGTTGAGTTGTATTTTTTGAAATCTTTGACGCTTGCAAACCTTTGAACTAAATTTTTTTTGAGATTGCCGTAAGGCATTGGATGTCTAATTGCAACTGCATCGTAGTTTTTCTTTTTCAGTATTTCCATAATTTTTAGCGATAAGGAAGACTTTCCAACCCCAGTTCTTACACCGCACACAGCTATTACTGGCTTTTTAGAGTGCAGCATAGTTTCTTTAGGCCCGAGGAGTGTAAAACTCGCTCCCATTGACAATACAAGAGAAGCTTTTTGCATAACTTCTTCGTGGCTCAAATCCGAATAGCTCAGAAAGACTTCGTCCACGTTGTATTTCTTAATTAAGTGGGGTAATTTCTCTTCCGGATAAAATGGAATTGCTCCTGAATAAGATCTTCCAGCAAGGCTTTTTGGAAAGTTTCTCTCTTCAATTCCGGGAATTTGTGACTGCGTGAATGCAACAACTTTGTAGTTTTTATCGCTCTTGAAAAACGTTAGAAAGTTGTGATAATCTCTTCCTGCGGCGCCCATAATGATAACACGTTTCATACATTAACAAAAATGTTCTGAAATATATGTTTTTTCCTAACATAACTTTTATATACAACCCATTTGTAACTTATTCAATTAAGGAGGCTAAATGGCAAAACTAAAAGTAAATGCTTTGACAAAAAGTACTATTGGCACTGCTGCGATATTAGCCGTTGCAGTTCTTGCAGTTTCACTTTTCGCAAATGTTGGAACTGGCGCATACATAAGTAAAGTCCAGCTTTGCAAGGATTCTGATGGCGGTTTAAACACAAATATTGCAGGAACCTGCTCAGGAACTGGCGGAACATTTACAGACAAGTGCAGTTCAACTGACACAGAAGTTATAGAATACTCTTGTTTGAATACGCGCGAATGTACTGTAAAAGCACTTGAATGCGGATCCGGAAAGACTTGTGTCAACGGCGCATGCGTATAAGATTTTAATTTATTTCTTTTGTTGATTTTTATTGTTCCAAATGCAAGACTAAAAAATTCTAATAAATTTATTTCTTCTTTGTTTTTTGCTTAGCTCTGATGGGCTTGCTAACAACTTTCTTTACTCGCCTTTTGCCGATTTGCTTGCCAAGTTCTTTGGCCGCCTCTTCAAGCTTAGAAAACAATGGAAACAAAATAGAAGTCTTGCGAACTTTTTTGTCCCACTCATCAAAGAATGTTATATTACCAAGATCTAATTTGCTCACCATAGGTTCAACTCTTTTTGCATAACCTAACAGAACAATTCCGTGTATTTCAACTTCTTCGGGAATTTTCAAAGCATTTCTTACTGCTTTTTCTTTATCAATTGAACACCAGCACGAGCCCACTCCGAAAGTAGTTGCAGCCAAAAGCATAGTTTGCATAGCTGCTGCTGTATTTTGCAAGGCATATTTTTTACCGTTCTCTTCGCCAAAATCACTTTCCAATTTAGAAGAATCTGAACAAACTATAACTATGACTGGAGAAAATTTCACGAATTCCTGTTCGTAAGAAGCGTTTGCTAAAAGCTCTTTATCGCCTGAATCTTTTACAACAATGAAAGACCAGTTGTAATAACCGCCCGCAGCTGGTGCGTGATTTGTTGCATCAAGAATTTCAAATAACACTTTATCTGGAACAGCTTTGCTGGAAAAATTCCTCACGCTTCTGCGCATCTTTATCGCGCTTATTGTGTCCATGTAAAGCTTTTATAATTATGATATAAAAACTTAATGTATGCAATATCGAACTCTGGCAGAGACCTATGAAGAACTAAATGCAACAATGAGCAAGCTTGCTAAAGCTGAGATTGTTGCAAAACTTTTGAAAAAAACTCCTTCTGACGAAATAGAAAAAGTAACTCTACTCTTATCGGGAAGAATATTTCCAGAATGGAGCGACCAAAAAATCGGTGTTGCGGAGAAATTAGTTATCAAAGCAATTGCAAAAGCAACCGGCTCTAGCGTTGATAATATTGTTAAAGAATTTAAGAAAACTGGCGATTTAGGTTTTACTGCAGAAAATTTAATTGAGAAAAAGAAACAGCTGACACTTGACCAGCTTGACTTAACAGTAAAATTAGTTTTTGAAAATCTAACTAATTTGGCACAGCAGGAAGGCTCAGGAAGTCAAGAGAAGAAACTTGATTTGATTTCAGAATTATTAAGTGCCGCCGAGCCGTTGGAGGCAAGATACGTAATAAGAACAATATTAGAACAATTAAGAGTAGGCGTTGCAAAAGGAATCATAAGAGATGCAATTGCACAGGCATTTGAAGTTGACAAAAAAATAGTAGAAAGTGCGTGGCAAAGCACGCCTAATTATGGCCTAATTGCAAAAACTGCTAAAACTGACGGCGAAAAAGGACTGAAAAAAATAGGCGTAGTAATAGGTGAACCTTTCCAAGTAGCGCTGGCAGAAAAAGTGCCAGACTTAAAAGATGCATTTGAAAAGTTTAGTAATTTACTTTTGGAATACAAATACGACGGAATGCGAATTTTAATTCACAAAAAGGGCGATAAAGTTTGGCTCTTCACTAGGAATTTAGAAGATATTACAAAACAATTTCCAGATATAGTTGAATTAGTAAGAAAGAATATCAAAGCTGATAAATGTATAATTGACGGCGAAGCTGTTGGCTTGACAGAAAAAGGAAAGCCAATTCCATTCCAAAAGCTCTCTACGAGAATAAAACGAAAATATGATATTGAAAAACAGAGTGCAGAAATACCTGTACAGGTAAATTTGTTTGATGTTATTTATGCTGATGGAAAATTTACAACAGAATTGCCACTGCACGAAAGGAAAAAAATTCTTGCTAAACTTGTAACAAGTCATAAGGGAAAATTCCAGATTGCTAAAGGTTTAATCCCAAAAGATTTGGCGGAGGCACAAAAATTCTATGACGAAGCCTTGAAAATGGGGCACGAAGGTTTGATTGCAAAAAATCTTGATGCAGTTTACGTGCCTGGCAGAAAAGTTGCTGGCGGTTGGCTAAAAATAAAGCCAACAATGGAAAATTTAGACTTAGTAATAATTGGCGGAGTTTGGGGAACAGGAAAAAGAGCAGGCACATTTGGCTCTTTGATTCTTGGCTTGAGAAATAAACATTTGTTTCAAGCCTGCGGAAAGCTTGGAACAGGTCTAAAAGAGAAAGAAGGTTCTGGAGTTACACTACAACACCTTGCTAAAATTCTGAAGCCTTTAGTAATAGAAGAAAACAATAACGAAATAAAGTTTAAACCAGAAATTTTAATTGAAGTCGCATACGAAGAGATACAAAAAAGTCCACAGTATGAATCTGGATTTGCTTTGCGATTCCCGAGATTTATCAGATTACGCGAAGACAAAAGTGCAAAAGATGCAGATGATATAAATAGAATAAATGTTTTGTATAAGCAGCAAAAAGGCAAGCGATAATTGTTGATATAAGAAATATTTATATATCTCATAATTCAGCGTATAGTATGGCCAAACAGTTATCTTCGAGCAGTTTTCAAACAGCCGCAATAATAGCAATTGCTCTAATAGGATTGTCATTGGTAACAAGTGCAACTGGATTCGGAATAGGATTAGGAACCGGTAAAAATCCTACTGCGGAATCTGATACAACGGGATGTTATACTTCAGATAGTGGAAGTAATATTTACGTAAGCGGCGTCTGCACAGACTTTGATGGATCGTTCAAGGAAACTTGCGCATTACCAAATTCTGTTGAAGAAAGCCGATGTGACGTAAGTTCATGTAAGACGGAAATTATAGACTGCCCATCTGGTTACACTTGTCAAAACGGCGCTTGCGTATAAGCGCTTTTTATTTTATTTGTTAATAACAATATTTATATAGTAAAACCTTGGGAGTTATCTATTACTAAGGAGGAGATAATGGCTAAAAATTTACTTGAAAACAAAACAACACAACTTGCAGTAGTTATTGCTGTAGGTTTGTTAGCGTTATCTTTCGTTGGAACACAAACAGGTTTTGCACCTTATGCCCCTGCTACAAATTGCGTAGATGATGATGGCGGAGATATTTCAACATTAGGCATATGTACAGATTCAGATGAAGTATCTGGAGATTTTTGCGTAAGCAATACCGAACTCGTTGAACACCAATGCTACTATAATACTTGCGTACAAACAACTCAATCGTGTGCATTAGGTAATGTTTGTGTAAACGGCAGATGCGTAAACCCTAACGCTTTAGCGTAACCGAGCGAAACAAATTTCGCTGGGATTTTTTGCCCTTATGGGCGTTTATTTTCTTCAAATATAGTTATACGAAATACATTTATATAACAATAATAGCTAAGATAAAATAATAGGAGGTAATATGGCTAAGCAAAAATTTAACATTACAAATATCGCACTAATCGTTGGCGTAGCTATTGTTGCACTATCGTTGATTGTAAGTACCACTGGATTCGGCACAAGTTCATACACTGGAAGTCCAGGAACACCTACATCGCAAGCCGCATCCTGTACTGACTCTGATGGAAACAGCGCTACAACTAAAGGTATATGTACCGATGGAGTAGGCAGGCACACAGACTACTGTAACACCGAAGCAAACGTAGTAGAATACTCTTGCACATACAACGAATGTCAACCAAGTGACCCAATACAATGTACATCTGGCGCTTGTATAGACGGACGCTGTGTAGCAGCTTAATTTCTTTATTTTATATTATTTTTATTTAATTATGGCCTATTAGACTTCTATATCTTAACTAATTTATCTTTATTTACAAGCCCCATAGTCTGCATATTCTCAAAGAACTCTGGAGTAACTAACATACAAGCCGGCTTTTTACCAGTTATATTAACTATACCAGCCACCATATCTTCTATTTCGCTTTGCTTGATATGACTCGATACAACAAATATCTTGCCTTCTTTATCATCTGTCTTGTAAATCTTATACGCCGCTGCCGGATACATTTCCGACACAGCTTTCCTGATTTGCGATGCTGGATCGTCTATCTTTCCGAAAACTAAGCCGTAAACATCCTGAAAAACTGCCGAATCGCGTTTTACCTTGTAAATAGTAAATTTCTCAACCTGATCTTTCTCTACCAGTCCTAAACCCATAAGTTTCTGAACTATTCTAAATGTAGTAGACAGACTTACACTAGTATCTCTAGAAATATCCCGGAGGTAGAAGGTCCCATCCTTGAGGAGGAGTTTTTTGAGAACTTCAATTGTTTTCTTGTCAAATAAATTGGCCAAGAGTTGTGCTCTATTTTCCATGGGGATCGACTACTAATCTCCAGGACAACATAATAAATGTTCCGCTTCTATAAATATGTTTCTAAAATTGAAACACATTTCTAATTTGGTACTATGTTCCTGAAAATATGTTTCATATATTAAAACAGCTTCAAACGGGCTTATTTCTGATACTTTTCTCTTGTCGGCCGTTTTACAAATCTGTCGCCGTTCCAAGTAGCAACTGTAAAGGTGTTCCATCTCCATAGGAAACCATGGGGTTATTTTACCATATTGAAAATCAATTGATTTTCAAGCTTGACTAATCAAAAGATTATTCGCACATAGAATTATACTAACCATCCTATACTTCCTAATGTCTAGTTACCAATTAAATAATCATTAAATACGTCTTGATAACTCTCTGACCAGTTAGAACAGTGCGTAACATATATTAAGTGGTAACGATTTGAAATGAAAGCCACTGGTTATTGTACTTAAGGAGTGACTATGATAGTAAACGAAGAATTTTTAGGTAAAATCCGGAGAGATTTTGCTCTTAATTTATACGAAGTCAAACTTTGGACGGCTTTGTTGTCTAGAGGTATATCATCTGCCGGCGAACTTTCAGATATGGCCGATGTTCCACGCTCAAGAACTTATGATGTTTTAGAAAGTCTTGAAAGAAAAGGCTTCATTGTTGTCAAACCAGAGAAACCAATTAGATATATGGCTATTGCGCCAGATGAGGTTCTTTTACGCGTGAGCAAAAGATTGGCCGAAGAAGCTGAAGTGCGCGCTAACAGACTAAACAATTTAGGCAGTTCAGATGTACTAGCCGAACTAACGTTGTTATACAAACAGGGAGTTGAACCAATGCAGCCAACAGATTTTTCTGGAACTTTGAAAGGCAGACACAATTTGCACGACCATATATCTATGCTGGCCAAGACTGCGGAAAAGTCAATTAACATAGTAACAACCGAAGACGGCATAATTAGGAAAGCTAAGTTTCTGAAACCAGTATTTGAAAAAGCTAAAGACAGAGGTGTAAAGATAAAAATAATGGCTCCAATTAACGATTTAACCAAAGAATCCTTGGATAAACTGAAAGACGTTGCTGAAATAAAAGATATCAAAGGCATGGACTCACGATTTATGATTGTAGATGCAAAGCAATTGATGTTTATGCTGATGGATGACAAAGCAGTCCATCCAACTTACGATATAGGTATGTGGGTCAATACACCTTATTTCGCAGGCACTATGCAGAATATGTTTGATTTGGCTTGGAAACAGAAGTAATTCTTGAAAAAACTGGCTGTCTAATATCAAACTGTGAGAGCGCAGTAAGATTTGGAACAGAACTCGGTACAAATTTGTTAAGCTCTTTTTCTATCTCTTCCGTCGTAGGTTCGCCTTGTTTGTACGGCAGAACACCGGCTAAATGCCTAAACGTCAAATCCTCTTCGTACCATTGACTATGCGGCTCATACGTATCTAGCATACCTTTCAAATTCCAAAAAATATCTCTCGGACTTTTATTCATTATCTTTACATCCTATACAAAATAACTCATGCTGTTAGGGCCTCAAAGTCCGCTCTCAATTCTCTTGCTTCCCTTTCGGCCATAGAACTAAACCTAAAATAAGTCTTTTAAGTGTTTTTATCTGATATTATTCTATAAGTTATAATCTTTAACTAAAGCGCCCCTATATGCTTCTCCAAGAAGGTGCTCGCTATGTTTATCTGCCATCCAAGCATTACCAAAACTCTTGTCTAATGTCAAACGCCACAAAAGTATTTCACTTTCCGCGGCGCCAAGGTTTTCTTTTCTCATATTTCCAGAGCTCTGTCTGTAATGCCTGAAAACTCTGTTCCTTAAGTTATTTGAAAAATCAATAGTTCTTTCTGCTGGCAATATAAACGGATTAAATGCTAATCTATCTGGCGCATCTTTCAGATGCACAAAAAGTAAATGGTATACTGCGATTGCCTGAGGAGTCATCAAATAGTCATCCCAAACTCTTCTTCCAGTATTTGTTCCATCGCTATACCATTCTTCCAAAGCGGACATAGATTTAGCTCTTAGCTCAAGCCACTCTGCAGAAGCTTCTGCTCCTAAACGTTCAAATGGCAAACCTGCAATTGGAAATTCATAAGTTTTATTCTCGTCGCTTCTCGACGGCACTTCAACGTGAGTTTTTTTCCAATAAACTTTTGCATTTATTTTACCGCCAAAATGCGCAACTAATTCAGCACCTTGAACTGCATAAAGTAATCCTACAATTCTATCACTATTATCTCTGAAACCCCTCCAGCTATAACCTCTGTGCACTTCGGTATTTTTTGCGAATGCCTCTGGAATAAGTTTTTCCGGATTGTAACGTTCATTCATTGCGTCTTGTCTTGTCGGACGCGGAGGAGTAATTAGTAAAGTTGTACACTTCTTCTTAAATAAGTGAGGATTAGGTGCGTGCCTGAAAATAATTTGATCTTTTCCCAACTTAATCGCTTCAGTAGGCTGTAAATCTAAAATTCTTCCAACCAAATCTCTTTCTACAACAAATTCGTCGCTTAAATCTATTATTCTTTTTGCATTTTGAGAAATTTTGCTTGGCTTTCTGCCGTGCCAAAGCTCTTTTCGGTTCATACTTGGAAATATTTCCATAAAAATTTCTTAAAGTCAATGTTAATAAAGTTGTGCCCTAAGCGTAATGTCTTCTTTCGCATCTGTAATTGGACTCCAACTCATACCTATTCCCTTGCCCATCCAAAAAGCTACCTGCTCTATTTTTACATCGGCCCAGCTAAAAACAGACGTCTGCGGCGCATATTCTATAATTCGTGAATCTCCTGCACCAATTAATTTCTCTGCAGCTTTTTGTGCGGCTTTGAAATCGCCAGTTTCATCCACTAAACCAAGTTCTTTTGCTTCAACACCGAGCCAAATTTCGCCTGTTGCAAGACTTTCCACTTTTGCTTTTGTCATATGCCTGTTAGTTGCAACAGTCGTTACAAACATATCGTAAATTTTATTTATTTTTGCTTGCAAATAATTTCTCTCTTGCGGTGTGAGCTGTTTATAAGGCGAACCTGCATCCTTAAACTCTCCCGTGACTAATCTTTCGTAAGTAACTCCATAGTTGTCAAACAAATCTGCGAACTGTAAGTACGAACTCGTAACACCAATGCTTCCAGTAATTGCTGCATCATTTGCAACAATAACATCTGCTTCGGTTGCGACCCAATACGCGCCCGATGCACCAATCTCTCTTATATATGCAATTGTTGGTTTTTTTGTTTCTCTAACTGCTTTTGCAATTTCTTGCGATGCTACAACAGTTCCGCCAGGAGAATTTATTTCCAATATAATTGCTTTAATTCCAATGTCGGAGTCTGCCTGCTCAATTAGTTTTATTACTTGATTTTGATTTTCATTCAAGGCAATTTCTCCGTAAATCGGAATCTTTGCGATAGCTGGTTTTCTTAAATCGCCGTCGCTAAAGATATGAAATTGTGCTGCCAAAAAACCCGCTAAAAGAATTACTAAAATCAACGCACCAGAAAGTAAATAATTCTTATGAGGGAGTTTAATATTTACATTAAGCTTGTTAGATTTATTTAGTACTGACAGACGGCGCATAGCCCTGTTGTTCAACGAAAGTCTTGCTTTTGGCTGAACCTCCAATCGTCTTCTGGCCATATTTATATCCTCTAGACTACTAATATAAAGGTTGCGAAAGTAAAGCCTAATATCTATATTAGTCAATCTTACTGACGTAAGATAAGCCTTTTTAATTCAAATTTAGGCTGTATGTTATGCGAGAACTGATACAACAGCTGGAATCTGCTAAAGGCTTAAACAGAAATAAAATAGAGTTGATAAAGAATAATTGGGCTAAACAACAAAACATACAAGCGCCGCTTAATTCTGATATTTATAATTCTATGACTTCTGAACAACGAATTAAATTTAGAGATTTACTTACAACTAAACCTACAAGAACTTTATCTGGAGTTTCTGTTATTGCAATTATGACTAAACCTGCTGGATGTATCGGACGATGTACCTATTGTCCAACTTCTGAACTCGCTCCAAAATCATATACA